>JGI994J12354_10004180_pt1 | contig 13104 bp, 12 predicted proteins | sample IntmicLarv3ML3BL_FD_12354 | JGI IMG/M metagenome (IMG submission 12354)
GGCAATGCTATTCATATTTACTAACACAATCAGGAAATATCTACAAACGCTCTTTGGGAAGCGATCATACAACTAGACTTGGATTCAAGGCGCACATCAACAAATTCATAGCAAATAACTCGATAAAAATCACGACTTGTTATCAATTTTATTAAAAATAACGCTTGATTTCAGGCGTGTTTTATGATTATATAAAACAAGAGTATGGATAATTTACAGGAGGAATCATGGCGCAATCGCTTGTGGAACTTACAGCAAATATTGTTTCTTCTCACGCATCGGGTTCACAGATCTCGCGTGACGAACTGATACAGGAAATCAATGATGTTTATAACGCCCTAAAACAACTTGAAAGCAACATTCCTGCAGTTCTAGAAGAAGAAATCCCTACGGGCCCGGTGTTAACTTTTAAAAAAGCGTTTCAGAATGACCAGGTTGGTTGCATGATTTGCGGGAAAACCGGGTTCAAAACTTTAACTAGGCATCTCAAGCAAGCTCAAACAACGCGACAAACAGGCAAACTCCTCCAAAGATAATGTCTCCCCTCTGCGACGTCCGTCAATACCGCATGCTTCAAAGACCGAATTCATTTCCAACGCAGCGGAGTCAAAATTTGCCTTTTTCAGACAATTTGCAAGGGTCTTTCGTCGCATGGCAAAAGCGCTTTTGACCACATTTCGGAATATTTGCTCATCAGCAACCCGCACGCGCGGCTCTGCCAAAGGAACAAAACTTACTACAACTGAATCAACGCCCGGCATGGGACGAAAACAACCCGGAGTAACGATAAATTCGCGACGAATATCGAACCATAAACCGAGTAAAACTGTTATTATTCCATAATCCGACGTTCCCGGCGAAGCAACCAAACGATCCCCCACTTCTTTTTGCAACATAAGAACCATACGAGACAATCTGGAACGCACATCCAGAAACTTGAACAAGACTTGAGTGGAAATATTGTAGGGGAGGTTTGCCACTACCTTCCATTTCGCCTCCCGAGCTCTGAGAAGGAGATCAAGATCAACCTTCATGATGTCGCCGTCAATAACTCGTACGCGCGGATTTTCGCTATATTGGGACAACAATTCCGCCGCCAAGGCGTGATCGTATTCCACAAGCGTCAATTCAGCGGTTCTTGGTACAAGACGACGGGTCAATACGCCGCGCCCGGGGCCCACTTCAAAAACCAAGTCGTAGGGTTCAAGAGCGGCACAGGCAATAATTCGGTCGGCAACGTTACTATCCACCAGAAAATGCTGCCCTAAAGCTTTGAGCGGACGTCTGGCAACATTCATAATAACGTGTCTCCAACGCGTTCCATGTCCCAAGTGGAAGCCACGTCAAGAGTCAAGGGAGAAGCAAAGCCGTTTTCTAGATAATAATTTCCCGGAACCGCCAACATGGCGGCATTATCGCCGCAAAGCGACGGAACTGGAATACTCAGTTCAATATTTTGTTCAGAAGCTAGCGATATCATACGTTGTCTCAAGCCGCTGTTACACGCGACCCCTCCGGCCACAACAAGACGTTTCACTCCTGTAGTATCCAGAGCCAGCAAGGTTTTAGCGGCCAAAACATCGCACACAGCTTGCTGAAACGAGGCGCACAAATCATCAGCTTCACGGCTGGGGATGGAGACAGAGAATTTGGAGACCCGGTTCAATACGGCCGTTTTAAGACCGCTGAAACTAAAATTAAGATCTGAATTATGTAATAATGGTCGCGGTAGCACAATCGCATTCGGATCACCCGTACTGGACATTGCGTCAATCATCGCTCCGCCAGGATAAGGGAACCCCATAATTTTGGCGGACTTATCATATGCTTCGCCCGCAGCGTCATCAAGAGTTCTACCGAGAGTTCGATAGCGCCCAAATCCTTCAACAAGATAAAGGCTTGTATGGCCGCCTGAAACAACTAGGGCAATAAAGGGAAACTCAACGGGGTTTTCCAAAAAAGAAGCAAACAAATGTCCTTCAATATGGTGAACTCCAACAAAGGGGATATTCCGAGCGCAAGCCACGGCCTTGGCAACAGATAACCCCACCAATAAAGCCCCGGATAATCCGGGCCCTCGCGTAACGGCAACGCCTTCCACATTTTTCAAAGACACAGAGGCGCTTTGAAGCGCCTGCCTGATAACTGGAACAATCATCTCCAGATGTTTGCGAGAAGCAATTTCCGGAACGACTCCCCCGTATTCGGCATGAATCGCCACTTGAGAAGAAACTACCGACGAAAGAACCTCGCGACCATCCCGCACTAACGCGGCGGCGGTTTCGTCGCAAGATGTCTCAATGGCCAAAACAAGCATCGCACAACCCCTGGTCAGATCGGAAAAATGAAAACGGAAAACAGCGCATCAGAGCAGATTGGCCGCAAGTTCGGCCAACTCCGAACGCTCGCCCTTGGTCAGAGTTACGTGAGCGGCAATTTTTTCATTTCTGAATTTTTCCACAAGGTAGGTTAATCCGTTGCTGGAAGAATCCACATAAGGATTATCAATCTGGTAAGGATCCCCGGTCAGAATTATCTTTGTCCCCTCTCCCACTCTGGTTACGATTGTCTTAATTTCATGCGGCGTAAGATTTTGCGCCTCATCAACTATCATATATTGCTTGGGAATAGATCTGCCACGAATATATGTCAGGGGTTCTATTTCAAGCAAGCCCATTGCCATAAGTTCCTTGTATCCCCTGCTACGTTCCTCTTCAGATTCATTGCCGGAGAGGAGCAACTCCACATTATCAAAAATGGGCTGCATCCAAGGAGTCAGTTTTTCCTCAATATCGCCGGGAAGAAACCCCAGATCCTTGCCCATGGGAAAAACCGGCCTAGAAACAAGAAGACGATTATACACATTATCTTCCGCAACTTTGTGCAAGCCCGCCGCAATGGCCAGCAATGTCTTCCCCGTTCCGGCTTTGCCCACCAGCGTTACCAGCTTGATGGCGTCGTCCATCAATACGTCTAAAGCGAAGGATTGTTCGCGATTGCGCGGGAAAAGGCTCCAGACACCATCTTCTGGCATGTTGCGCAGGGCCACAATATGCGACGATGATGCGTCATAGCGACAAACCACCGTATGAGACGAATTAGAACCATCAACTATACGAATAAATTCGTTCGGAAAAAATCTATCCGGGGCATCCAGCCATCCTTGGCTGTAAAAAAGGTCTATCGCCTCTGCTGGAACCTTGACGTCGTGAGTTCCCCGATACAAATCCTGTATATCGACTTTGCCAGATTCGTAATCTTCCGCAATCAGGCCGATAGTATCCGCCTTGATACGCAAGTTAGTGTCTTTTGTCACAAAAATCAACGGATGATCCAAGTCCCGATCACGCGCGTTCAACGCCATACCCAAAATACGGTTGTCGGCGTTTTGATTATGCAATTCCGGCGGCAATCCCTGAATATACTTCTCGGAAAAAATTTCTATCTTCAAGATTCCGCCTTCTGGCAAAGGCACGCCTTCGGCCAGAGATCCCTTCTCCCGCATAGCGTCAAGAATACGCGAAATTTGTCGGGCGTTGCGTCCGGTTTCGTTCGAATCCTTCTTGAAACGGTCAATTTCTTCAATTACCGTAATCGGTATAATGATGTTGTTATCTTGGAATTTAAATAAAGCTTGAGGATCGTGCAGCAATACATTGGTGTCAAGGATGAAATTTTTCATAACAACCTTTCGAGGTTAGAAAATTACAACATGCAAATTGCAGCGAACTATTAGTTCTGTAAATAAAAATTCAGGCCGTACATTACGCGCCGCCACGCACGAGCTTAATAATGGCGTCACAGAAAATTGCAATCTCATCGTGGGTTGTGAACCAGCCTAGGCTAACCCTGAGAGTTCCAGCGGGATACGTCTTCAGCGCGCGATGGGCCTGGGGAGCGCAGTGCAGACCAGCCCGCGCCGAAATATCGAAATCCCTGTCGAGAACAAACGCCAGATCGGAGGAGTCTATTCCGGCTATTGTAAAAGAAAGCGGGCCGCTTCGCTCATCCATGCGGGACGGGCCATATAAGGTAACTTCCGGCATATTTCTCAGAGTGTTCGCAATAATCTCCGTACAATTCTGCTCTTTCCGACCAATGCATTCAACCCCCTGCCCCAAAACAAACTCAACGCCTGAACAGAGCCCGGCAATTCCTGGAAGATTATGGGTTCCGGCTTCAAATCCTTCCGGAAAACTATCAGGTTGCTCCAGAGCCGAAGCGTTACTTCCGGTTCCGCCCGCCAGCATAGGTCTAAGAGTTTTCCCTTCGGCAACATAAAGAAAGCCAGTACCCTGCGGACCAAGCAGACCTTTATGACCCGGCGAGGCCAAAAGATCAATACCAATACTTACAACATTAATGGGAATAGATCCTGCGGACTGGGCCGCATCCACAAGAAATAACGCGTCAGCTTCGCGCGCTACGCTCGCAATTTGTTCAATGGGCTGAATAGCTCCGCATACATTGGAGACGTGACTAACCGCCACCATACGCGTATTTGGGCGGAGCGCGGCCCGTATGTCGTCCGGNTCAACAATTCCGGAGCCGCACGCTGGCGCAACCGTAAGCTCAACGCCCGCCTTTTGCAAAGCATGCAGAGGACGCAAGAGCGAATTATGCTCCATGACCGTAGTAATGACATGATCGCCGGGGAGAAGAGTTCCTCGCAACGCGAGGTTCAAGGCCTCGGTCGCGCTATGGGTAAAAATGATTCGGGATGAATCTGGAATCGAAAAAAGGTCGGAAATAACTTCCCTGGTTCGAAAAAGCATACGAGAAGCTTCCAATGAACGCCCATAACTCCCTCGAGCCGGAGAAGCTCCAATTTCATGCATGGCGCGCATGACAGCCTGGTAAACCGTTTCTGGCTTTGGGTACGAAGTAGCGGCATTATCGAGATAGATGGTCACAGGAGAGAGCGCAATTTACCAAGCAGGTTTTTCAGAGAGCCATGGAGAGAATCTGATCCTGCCATATCCAGGTTCTATTTTTCCGTCGAATAACTTTTCAGTGATTTCTTTTTCATCAGAAGCGCCCCACCAGTTTTTGACAGCGCTCGCGTCATCTTTGCCGCTGTAAAACAAATTGTATCCGCTGTTTTTCTCAAAGGAGTTGTCCCATATAGAGCTTTGAGCGTCATTCATACAAATCGCATTGCCTCTGGTATTGGCAAACCGAGATCCGCTGATCTTAAATTGCGAAGAATGAAGCTCCAGCGCAAAATCTCGATTATCGGTAAAAACGGTTCTGGTAATCTGACCATTCGACTCGCGCAGACGAACGCCGCCGGCATTTTTGGCTATTTCGCACGACTCCATGTTAATGCGGCATTTATCCGCAGACATAGCCCCTTCTCCGCTCATTTTAATAGTTACCCCGCTCATTTCCAAGATTCCCCCGGAAACGGAGATTCCCTTGTGATTATTCGCCAATACGCCTCCGCTTATCTTCAGCTCGCCGCCGTACGCTTCCAAAGCAATACCGCAATCGCTCAGATTTATCTGCGTAAGTTCAACAACGCTGTCGCGAAAAAGCGCACCCGTACGGTTCCCGAAAACAGTCGCGTCATTTATTTCCGCGCGTGAAAAACGAGCTTCAACGCCTGTCACCGCGTCCTGAATGCGCGTGTGTCTCAGAACATTTCGTTTTTCGCTCGACAGAAACAACAAGCCTTCCCAGCCAGGATTTTTGCCGCTGGTTCCAGATACGAACTGAATCGGCTGAGTGGGAAGCCCCTGCGCCTCAATCCTTCCCCTGATAACCAGACGCGGCAATTGATCCGAAGCTGTTGAGTTTACGAAAGTTACCACTGCGCCAGGTTCAATTTTCAGCGTAGCTTGCGGGGCCACAACCAGATAACCTCGCACCAGTACTGATGCGTTCCAGGTAGTGTCTTCGGTGACAGTGGCGTTCTCGTAACTGTTTTCATAAGGAATATCAACGGGGAGTGGCGAAACAATTTGTTCGGACGCTGCAGACTCCGCGCCGGCGTGAAAATGACCCGAGCAACCGACAAGCAACAGCCCCAACAATAAAACAAGGAAAAAACGTATAAAATGAAAATGATGAAAAAACAAACTCAAAAGATCTTTCTCCCTAAACCAAGACGCGGTTTTTCCCGAATTTCAGCGCGTGAAGCTGGCCGAGAAGCGTTATAAAATTACGTAAGTTGCGCGCCATCTGGACAGAGAATACCTTGAACGGCATGTTTTGTCACTAGCGGAATAGCGTCCTGTTCACGGTAAAAAGATAGAACAAAGCATACGGCATTTTTGTTGACTTGTCATATATATTGTGGTTAATTTGCCTCCGACATACTAAATATTGTGTAGCACGTAATTACCGTAACGCCAAGCTTTCCGCCGATTTGACGGATGTTTATGCGTGTAATCGAAAGGAATACAATGAAAAAAGAACCCGCTGACAATCCGCTGACTGGCTTGACAAAAAATGCTTTGACCGTGCTGCAGAAACGTTACCTTCGTCGGGATACCGAAGGAAAATCTCTGGAAACTCCATCCGATCTGTTTCACAGAGTCGCCGTCGCCATTGCGTCCGCCGACAAGATATTCGATAAAAACGCCGACACGAAAGCTCTGACCGAAACATTCTACCAGATGATGACTCAATTTGATTTCATGCCGAATTCTCCAACCCTGATGAACGCGGGTCGCGATCTGGGACAGCTCTCCGCCTGTTTTGTGCTGCCCGTGGGCGATTCAATGGAAGAAATTTTTGACGCGGTTAAATATACCGCCTTGATTCACAAATCTGGCGGCGGAACAGGGTTTTCATTTTCGCGGCTACGCCCGGCCAACGACGTTGTCAGCTCCACGACAGGTATTTCCAGCGGACCGCTCTCGTTCATGCGCGTCTTTGATATCGCCACGGAAACCATCAAACAGGGCGGGACTCGCCGAGGCGCCAACATGGCCATACTCAGGGTCGATCATCCTGACATTATGGATTTCATCATGTGCAAGGCGGATCAAAAACAGCTTAATAATTTCAATATCTCCGTCGGACTTACAGAAGAGTTTATGTTGGCGGTGGAGCGAGACGAGGATTACAACCTCATAAATCCGCGTAGCGCTAAAGAGCAGGGAACCCTCAACGCCCGCAAAGTATTTCAGCGTATTGTGAAGCAGGCATGGGAAAACGGTGAACCGGGCATAATATTCCTGGATCGCTTAAACCGTGACAACCCTACTCCCGGAATAGGCGAGATCGAATCAACAAATCCATGCGGTGAACAGCCCTTGCTACCTTATGAATCCTGCAATCTGGGTTCCATAAACCTAGGCAAGTTTATAGTCAACGGCGCTATAGACTGGAATAGGCTGAAAAACATAGTTCGCAACGCGGTTCATTTTTTGGATAACGTCATAGAGGCGAACGCATACCCACTCAAACAGATCCACGACATGACTCACCGGAACCGAAAAATTGGTCTGGGCGTTATGGGATGGGCGGATATGTTAATCATGCTGGGCATACCGTACAATTCGCCTGAAGCGGTCAAACTTGCTCAGAAAGTCATGAAATTCATTAATGACGAAGGACATCAGGCGTCGTGCGAATTAGCTAAACAAAGAGGTTCATTCCCAAACTTCAAAGAATCGATTTATTATAAAAAAAACGCCGAACTAATGCGCAACGCAACGGTAACAACCATTGCTCCCACTGGTACTATTTCTATCATAGCTAATGCGTCATCCGGCGTAGAACCTCTTTTTGCCGTATCTTATATCCGAACGGTCATGGATAAAAATGTTCTTACCGAAGTAAATCCACATTTTGAGAAAATAGCGCGAGAACGGGGTTTTTACTCGGAAGACTTGATGCGCCGCATTGCCGAACATGGGTCGGTGAGCGATATCGAGGAAGTTCCGTCCGACATAAGAGAGTTGTTCGTAACGGCCCACGATATATCGCCAGAGGATCACATACAGATGCAAGCGGCTTTCCAGCTTCATACTGATAACGCCGTTTCAAAAACCGTAAATTTCCCCCATTCGGCAACCATCTCCGATGTTGAAAACACCTACATGCTGGCATATAAGACCGGATGCAAGGGAGTTACCATATATCGCGACGGATCGCGCGACGAACAGGTTCTATCCACGGCCAAAAAGGAAGAAACGCCGTGCGAAGCTATTTCCCGACCCGAAGAAGAGAAAAAAGTTGTCAAACGAGAACGCCCCAGATTTCTTCGTGGATGCACCCACCAGATGCAAACCGGATGCGGTCCGCTGTATGTAACCATCAATGAGGACAAAAACGGTCTGTTCGAGCTTTTCACAACTATGGGCAAAGCGGGCGGCTGCGCCTCATCTCAAAGCGAAGCCATAGGCCGGATGGTATCGCTGGCTTGGCGCAGCGGGGTACAGGCGCGACAGGTCATCAAACAACTCTTGGGCATATCCTGTCATTGTCCGTCAGGTTTCGGCGACAATCGAATTCTCTCTTGCGCCGACGCCGTTGCCAAAGCCATTCAGACCCACCTGATCAATAACGGTGATGATAAAAACAACGTAGTCACCACTCGTCAGGAGCGCGGAGCGTGCCCCGAATGCGGCGGCCCCGTGGAACATGAGGGAGGCTGCTCGGTCTGTCATGTCTGCGGATATTCCGAATGCGCGTGACGTTTCTCGCATAAAAAACTGCAAACGACAATGGCCCGGCTTTTATGCCGGGCCATATTTTTTATTGTCAACATCAAACTTTTTTTCGTCTGTTCATTGTCCATCGACGGGACACAAAAGAACCGGAGCAAAAAACTTCCGCAATTTTTTCAACGTTTTTTCCTCAATCTGACGCACTCTTTCGCGCGATATGGAAAAATGATCGGCTATTTCCTGAAGCGTCCGGGGGAGTTCGCTAATAATCCTTTGTTCAACAATGTAACGCTCTTTTTCGTTCAGCTCTTCCAGCGCCTTGGCCAAGTGTTGTTTCAATTGAGAATCCTGCTCCCGCTCGCTCAGCAATTCTTCCTGATTCATACGATCATCGGCAATAGTTTCAAGCGCCGTCATCCCGTCGGCGTTTACTATTTCTGCGTCCAAAGAAACTTCGCCCTTCAGTCTCTGTTCCATGTCGGCAACGTCACGGCTGGAAACCTGAAGTATCTCCGCCAATTCGGCAGTATCGCCAGCATCTCCTGTCATCTTGAAAAGCTCTTCTTTGGTTTTGCGAAGGCGGTAAAAAAGTTTTCTCTGCGCCTGAGTGGTACCAATTTTCACCAAACTCCAGGCAGAAACAATGTAGTTCTGGATATACGCCCGTATCCACCACACCGCGTAAGAAATGAGACGTATCCCCCTAAACGGATTGAATTTTCTCACCGCCATCATCAGACCAATATTTCCTTCCTGAATCAGGTCAAGCATTCTAAGACCATAATGACGGTATTCTGAGGCAACTTTGACAACAAACCTCAGATTCGAAGTAACAAGCCTGTGAGCGGCCTTAATGTCCTTTTTTTCGTAAAACTCTACCGCCAGAGCATGTTCTTGCTCTTCGGTAAGCAAATCAAATTTTCTTATTTCAGCGAAATATAAAGTTAAATTGTCGGATACAGCCGGAAGATTGGCAAACATATATCCCACCTCCCTTTTTATTTATTTGGCACTCTCGCGTTGAGAGTGTTAAAAATAACACGTTTTTCCAGGCAAAGTCAACGACTTTGTCCGCATAACATATCGAACTTTTACAACATTTTTTCAAACCCTGTTTTACCCTGTATTTTCAGTTTTTCTGAAAAAGGTTCTGATTACAATAAAGTGAGAAGAAGTCAACACCGCCGCTAAACATCTGCTGATTATAGACTTTGGCTTTATAAAGTAAACAAGCGGCTATGCAAACACCCATGCACTAATCAAAAGGAAATTTGACGCTCTACTCTGACAAAACATTTGAATAGTTCAAACGAGGGATTTTGATTACATCTTGCCGTTATTGATACAGACAAGAGAACACGCGGTTTGCTCCAGAAATTCTTTATCGTGGGAGACAACGATTCTAGCGATATCCTGACTCTGTAGAATGCGGATTATCTTATCCTTAGATTCATTGTCGAGAAAGGCGGTGGGTTCGTCAAGAAGCAGAGCTTCGGGACGCATGGAAAGTACGGAAGCAATGGACACCATCTTTTTTTCACCGCCGGAGAGGCGATGCGTCTGTCTGTGGGCGTATGCCGCCAACCCCATGCTTTCTAGGGTTTCCATTGCCCGATCCTTAGCTTCGCGGCGTTTCAGCCCGAGATTAAGGGGGCCGAAGGCCACGTCTTCCAGCACGGTTGGCGAAAAAAGTTGGTCGTCGCTATTTTGCAGGACAAAACCAATGCTACAGCGAAGTCGATGAAAAGAAGGCTCGTCATCCACAGGCGCACCATGAAACAAGATTCTGCCCTTTTGCGGTGTTTCCAGACCCATAACAAGCCGCAGAAGCGTAGTTTTGCCGCTACCGTTAGTCCCGTAAAGACCGATTTGTTCCCTCGCCCGCAAAGCAAAACAAAGGTCGGTAAAAAGCGCGGGCATTCCGGCATAGCCGAACGTAATGTTTTCCAAGACCAGCAGCGAATTATCAGACATTATGAAATCTCAGATAGATGTCCGCAGTCAACAAACACATAAGGACGGAGAAAAAAACAGTCCCGAAAAAAACGTCCCTCCGCGCGGCGTTTAAATCCGCCACAGTATGAAACGCTCCGTGAAAGCCGCGCAATAACATGGCTTCGTATATTCTTTTGGAACGATCAATACTGTTGATAACAGTCAATCCAAGCATATTGCCGATGGTTTCGTATGTGTGCAGAGAGGTGCGAGGAGCAAAGCCGCGCAGCTTGGCGGAGGCTTGTAATTTTTGCCACTCCTCTCTGATGACGTGGATATAGCGGCAAGTAAAAAGAAACAGAAAAACAAGCTTGATCGGAACGCGCAACCGTTTAAGAGAATATCCGATCAGTGGCAGACTTAAATCCGTGATAAGAGCAAAAAAACACAGCAATATGGCGTTACACTTGACGGTNACGGACAGAGCCAAGGCTACGCCCTCGCGGCTTGCGCTTAAGGGGCCGAGACTGAGCAAAGGTTCTCCCGGCACGGTAAACGGAACGGTGGCCCACAAAAAAAGGATGAAAAAATTGGCGACGGCAAGCTGTTTGAGTAGTGAAATCAAGGGCTGTTTGCCAAAAACCACAAGAATTAGCGCAAGCGCAAGAGCAATGCAGGCCAAAGAAAAGCTTTGAATCAAAGAAAAACAAACCGCAGCTCCAGCGGCCGCGAGGAGAAGAGTCCTTGGGTCAAGAGCGAAAAACGGCGATGTATTCGGGCTGCAATCTTCCAAAATTTCCTCTTGTCAACGTCTGTGTCGCATATATGTTGCTATACCCAACAATCCAAGTATCCAGCCTATTCCGCCAATGATGTCATTAAGACGAGGGGCGCGATCTTCTTGCCGGGCAAGGGTTTGCTTTATGGGAGCAAGTTTAGCGTCAATTACTTTGCCCATAAGATCTTCCAACTCGGCGGGGCTCATAGAAGAAGACTCTACAGTCTGGCTCGCCATAGGAGCAACGGACGGCTGGGTGACTTTGGCTGACTTTGTCGCAACGCTGTCTACTTGCCTTATCCCGACGCTGACTGGCTTTGCCGTTTGAGCGTCAAAAACAAGCGCTTTTAATTCTTCCGGATCAATCCGCCAATCGCTTTGGTGTCCTTCGCCGGCGTTAAGCAGAATTTTCACGCCATGGCCTGTTTTCAAAAAAGCGGCGTCGGGTCGAAAACGGAACATGCCATTCTCGTCGGTTGTTGCCTCAATTAACGTTGCGCCAGTCTCAAGGTCGATAAAGGTCAATTTACCGTAGCTGACTTTTTGGCTTTTGCTAAAATAGCACTCAACCTGGATCGCGTCTTTATCCGTATAGGCAAAAACATTGACCCGATGCGCCAAGCTTGGGCTGGAAAGGCACAACGCCAAAACAAAGACGACTAGGCCAACGGAGCTGTATTTCATCAAAAACATTCCATTCATTTTTCAGTAAAACGCAACAGCTCCGGACGACTTTTGGCAATAAACGATATCGCTAGGGCTGCGATTATTCCCTCCAAAACCATTATGGGCGCGTGAGCCAGCAAAAGAATTTTTGCCGATGTCCAAAATCCTTCGTCCGTAAGCCCCAAGGCTACGGCGGTACAGAACGCGGCTCCGGCTACGGATAAAGCTCCGCAACAAAAAGCGCCTGACATGCGAATCCAACTCGACTTGCAAAGCCAGCCCCGGAAAGCATAGTGGCAGACGAGGGCGGGGAAAGCCATGTTAAAGGTGTTGACGCCAAGAGCTGCTATGCCGCCAAATCGAAAAAGAATGGCCTGCAAAAACAGCGCGACAAGCAGCGCCGGGAATACAGCCCATCCTAAAAACAAACCCAACAGGCCGTTAAGAATCAAATGGACGTTCCCGGGCCCAAGCGGAACATGAACAAGGGACGAAACAAAAAAAACGGACGCAAGGACTGCGGTTGTTGTCAAGCGCGAATAATCAATTTTTCGTAAGCTTACGTATGTAGCGACGCCTGTCAGCGCGTATCCGGCGCCTAATACAACCGGAGAAAGAACGCCCTCTGAAATATGCATAAAATTGCCCGTATATAATAAATATTTTGTCTCGGCTACTTTTTGATCGGGGAAACGAATTCCATCCAGATCACCGCGCCAATCTCAATATTTTTGTCTTTGCCTTCATATTTCATTTTTTCATCAGCCGTATTAAGCGCAGCAAAACCCCACCATCCGGCAAAGGGAATTCCGTAAGTGAATATCCCGTTGGCGTCGGCCTTTATAACCTGAGTGACCATGTACTCATTGGGCGCGGCGTATTGTCCGTCTTTATTGTAATATTCGACTTCCACTTCGGCATTTGGAACTGGTTTGCCGTCAAGCATGACTTGCCCTTGAAACACATTGCCCGCATAATTGCCGAACGGTCTGGTTAACGGCACGATTTCGGTCTTAAGACCAACCGGTTCGTCCCAACCTTCCCCTTCTCCGAAAGCCGCAACATAAGTCTTGGTATAGTGGATAATAAAGCAATCTTCCGCCG
>JGI994J12354_10004181_pt1 | contig 13104 bp, 9 predicted proteins | sample IntmicLarv3ML3BL_FD_12354 | JGI IMG/M metagenome (IMG submission 12354)
CTCTATATTCTGGACGAGCCGACAACCGGCCTGCACATGCACGAGGTGGGCAAGCTCATTCGCGTACTGCACCAGCTTGCGGACAGGGGGGCGACCGTGGTGGTTATCGAGCATAACACCGACATGATTCTGTGCGCGGATCATGTGCTGGATCTTGGCCCCGGCGGCGGGGCGAGCGGCGGGTACATTATTGCTGCGGGCACACCCGAAGCCATTATGACAGACCCTGCCTCGGTAACAGGGTGCTTTCTCGCGGGCCGACGCCACCGCGAGGAAAAATAGACGGACGGAAGGCGTTTTGCGCCAAGGGCACTCTCCCCAGTATAGAGAAACAGCAGGGATTCAGGGCTGTTGAATACGGCACCATACAGAAAGACAGTGCCGGGCTTTTTTTCACCTGACTGAAAAAAAAGCTTGCCTCCCGACAGGCATTAGGCTACTTTGCTTTTCCGCGCCGAAGTGGTGGAATTGGTAGACACGCTAGGTTCAGGGTCTAGTGTTCGCAAGGACATGGGAGTTCGAGTCTCCCCTTCGGCACCACAAGAGAATCCAAACAAGTCCCGCAAGGTTCATAAAGCCTTGCGGGACTTGTGTTTTTTGCGATATGTCGAGTCTCGTAAGGTGTCACAAAGTTCAAGGACAACGCACACAAACGACGGTATTTCAAACGGTACATCCCGCCAGGGGGGTGTTCACGTTTTCAAAATACCGTCATCCGTAAACAGTAATACCCCACACCTTCTCACTCAGCGGCAAGCTCTGCTTCGCCAAACACATCACCGCTCCCATCCCAATGGGCATTTTTAACTTCTCCAGCACCTTGAAATGCCTGATGGCGCTCTTATCAGGTGAAGCTGTCTTTTTGAATTCGACAGGATAGACCGTGCCGTCCTTAATAATGAGCAAGTCAATTTCCTTCTGGTCCGTGTCTCTGTAATAATAGAATGGCGCACGCAGGCCGTTATGCCACCAGCCTTTGAGGAGTTCCGCCAGTATCCATGTTTCCAGAATGGCACCCGACATAGTTCCGGCTTCAAGGGTTTCCGGGCTTGACCATTCCGTCAGGTACGATGCAAGGCCCGTGTCCAAAAAAAAGAGTTTGGGGCTTTTCACCATCCGTTTCGTGACGTTGCTGAAGTATGGTTCCAGCAAGTATATCAACCCGGACGTTTCAAGAATGGAAATCCATTTTTTGGCGGTGTTCGGAGCGACATCGGCATCCCGTGCCATTTCCGCCATGTTGAGCAGTTGGCCCGTTCGGGCCGCAACCGCCCGAAGGAAGCGCAGAAAGGCCATTTCATTACCAACCTGAGCCAGATCCCGCACATCCCTCTGCAAATACGTCTGCACATACGAACTCAGGAAAAGATTCCTGTCCATGGCGGCATCCAGCGAAAGGGCCGGGAATGAACCGCGCCAAATGAGGGTATAGAGATCTTGCAGGTTGAGGGGATTGCTTGGGCTTTTTTGGAAGAGAGAAAGGTCCGGTATGAACGGCGACTGTTCAGCGCCTTTCCCAAGGCTTTCCGCACGGGATAATCCCAGAAGTTGCAGAATACCCACCCGGCCAGCAAGAGATTCAGAAACATTGTGCATGAGCTGGAATTGTTGCGAACCTGTCAGCCAGAACTGCCCCGGCTTGCGGTCACTGTCCACCGCCATTTTGATGTACGGTAAAAGCTCGGGCGCGTACTGGATTTCGTCAATAAGGACTGGAGCAGGAAAGCGTTGCATGAACAGGGCGGGGTCTTCTTTGGCGAGGTTGAGCACCATCGGATCGTCGAGAGTAACGTATCTTCGCTCTGTGCCGCCAAGGTGCCGGAGCAGGGTGGTTTTGCCTACCTGACGCGCTCCAGTGACGAGGAGAACCGGGAATTGCCCGGCAGCCCCGGCGATAGCTTTTTCAATTGTTCTCGGTAGATACATATAGCCTCACGCTAAATCCGTTTGTATTGCAATTTAATTGCATATTGAACGAACTTGGAGAAATTGTCAACAAGGCCCCCTACAATTGAGGGTATGCCGCAATGGAATTTCACAGAGAATTAAAGCGTTTCATACTAGGCATAGCAAGGCCGTGTCGTCATTCAACGTAATGAATGCTAAACGCATGGCAGGAGGAGAGCCATGCAAGGTCGACACAACCTGGTCTATTTTCTGGCCTCAACAGACAGGCTCACAACATAATGGGCCATTTCCTCGCCCTGTGGCAGAGCTTCGGCAATCTGCTTATACAAGGGATCGTTCCAGTCCTGCATACTACGCACATACTCCGGCTTGGGAGTCAGCGTAATGGAAGTAAAGCCCGTCTGCTCAAGCATGGTTCTGGTTTCTTCCACCAACACGGCTCCAGCCACGCAACCGACCAAGGCCGTTGCCATTTCACGGATATCATCGGGCAGTTCTTTCAACAGAGCCAGATCGGAAACAGAAACTTTTCCACCGGGTTTCAGAACGCGAAAAATTTCGCGCCAAACCTGGGGCTTTTCGGGCGAAAGGTTGATGACGCAATTGGAGATTACCACATCGACACTGGCATCCGGCACAGGCAAATATTCAATCTCGCCAAGGCGAAATTCTACATTCTCCAGTCCGGTGCGCTTCCGGTACTGTTCAATGTTCCTCCGCGCTTTGACAAGCATTTCCGGGGTCATATCGACGCCGATGACTCGTCCAGAGGCTTTAACCTTTTCCCCCGCCTGAAAAACATCAAAACCGCCGCCACTGCCGAGGTCAAGCACGAACTGTCCTTCTTGCAAGGCCGCAATAGCAACGGGGTTCCCGCAAGAAAGCCCCATATTGGCTCCTTCCGGCAAATTGGCAAGGGTTTCATCGTCATAGCCCACTGCCTGTGCCAAACGGAGAGGGTCAGCATGACCGCTTCGCTGGCTGGAACAGCAACAGGTTTGCCGACCCGTGGCAATGGCTGCATACCCGGCGCGCACTGTTTCTTTAACAAGCTCATTTTTATTGTCTTTTCCTGGTGTAGTCATGAACAATTTCTCCCCGCTATGCTTTTGGGTCTTCACAAGAAGTTGCCAGAAACTCAGGCGTAATACCGCTTTCCCTTCGGTATATCTGGCATTGTTTTGGATTGCCTGAACAGCACTCTTCCGTCAGATAGGCAATAGTTTCCAACATCAGCGGAATGTTGGCCTTGTAACGTGTGTTGCGCCCTTCGCGTTCCATACTGGCAAGCCCGCTATACACAAGAGTTTTCAGGTGAAAAGAAAGGTTTGTCTTCGGTATGCCCAGAATCCGGGAAATATCCCCGGCTATCAGGCCTTCTGGGGCATATTTGACCAGCAAGCGAAAGATGGACAGGCGTGCGTCAGAAGTCAAAACTTCAAAGATAGTTGTCGCTACTTTTGTTTCCATTAGTCAATTGTTCATCAACAATTGAACTATGTCAATAAAAAATTGTCATTCCACGAACTGTTCAGGCGGACCAACTTTGGGGGGCAAGTCAACAGCCTTGCTTTTCTTTTATCGCTTTTCCTGATACGAGTTACCGGAAAAATCTTGCCGCGTGTGTTTCTTTACAAAGAAGGTTTTCTGTGCTGTCTTTTATTTTGCCCCAGGCTAAAATGGCCCTGATTCATTGCTTAAAAGAATACAGCCATAGGGTTTGTCAGGGCAGAGGGGCTGTATGCGCGCATGCTGCGCGTTATTCCCGACTGCTGGCGGCAGTCTTTGTTGTTGGTCTGTTTCTCTGCCTTTTTCCGCAAAGGGCGTGTGCCTATCTTGACCCCGGTACGGGCAGCATGCTTCTTTCTGCGGTTATCGGTATTGCCGCCACAGCCTTTTTCCTGTTTAAAAGCTTTTATTACCGCATTGTTGTGGTTTTTTATGCGCTTATTGGCAAGAGGCTGCATATTGAGCGCAGCCGTATTGTTTTTTACAGCGAGGGAGGGCAGTATTGGACGACATTTTCCCCCATAATAGAGGCCCTTATAGACAAAAACCTGGCGTGCACCTATCTGACCTCCGATGAAAACGACCCTGGTCTTTTGATACGCTCGCCTCTTGTCACTGTTCGATACATTGGCGAGAGCAACCGGGCCTTTACAACCCTGAACATGCTGGAAGCGGATATCTGCGTACTGACAACGCCGGGGCTGGATGTGTTGCAGATTCGCCGTTCGCCCGGTGTGCGGCATTATGCTCATGTGGTGCATTCTCCAACTGATATGGGTATTTATAAGTGTTTTTCCTTTGACTGGTTTGATAGCGTGTTCTGTTCGGGGCCGCATCAGATGAAAAGCCTGCGCGCCCTTGAAGCATTACGCGGAACCCCGCCCAAACGGCTTTTTGAGACCGGATGCTGTTACATGGATGTGCTCGCCAGCCGCCTTTCCCTTGAGAATCCTGCGGAACACGCTCCCGGAAACAAGACAAAGCGGATACTTGTTTCGCCGACCTGGGGGAACAACGGCCTGCTTTCGCGGTTTGGCCTCAACCTTTTGCTGCCTCTGGCTGAATCGGGCCATGCTGTCTGCATACGGCCTCATCCTCAAAGTAAAAAAGTGGAAAAGGAGCTTTTGCACGCATTACAAACCGCGTTGCAGGAGTACCCGAATGTGTCATGGGATGAGGAGTTGTCGCCGCATGGTGCCATGCGCCATTCAGATGTTATGGTCTCTGACATTTCAGGTATTGTTTTTGATTATGCCTTTGTGCTGGAAAAGCCCGTCATAACCCTGACCTTTGAACTGGATTTGCGTGGACTGGACGCAATGGATCTTCCCTGGCCTGTATGGGAACTGGGCATGTATCCGCGCATCGGGGCATGTATCGATACGGATGGCGGCGTTGATTTCGCTACGCAAGACGTCAAGGGCGTCCTTGAAGAAAGGCTTCGTGACCTGCCTGCGCTTATTGATTCTTTACCCAAGCCGGAACAATTTACTCCCTGCATACAAGCTGTGCGGGAAGAAAGTCTGTTTAATTATTCCACAGCTGGAAGAACGGCGGCAGGGCAACTTGCGACCCTGCTTGATGAGATACGGGCGGAAAATACAGAGCAACCCTGAAGCCCTGGGGGGTGTTCACACACGTCCCTGCACTCACTGGGCAGTCTATGGCTTGCCAGTTTGGAACAAACGCATGTAAGGGGTTGGCAGATCTGAAAAGGAAGCATTGAATGTTGGATTTTGTTTACGCTTTTCTTATTGCGCCGCTTGAGCACGGCATGGGGATAACATTCGCGGGCGCGTATGCCATGACAGGCTCATCGGGGCTTTCCCTCGTGCTGTTAAGCCTTGCGGTCAATAGTGTGCTTGTGCCCGTGTATCACCTTGCGGAACACTGGCAGGAAGAGGAAAGATCTGTTCAGCGCAAAATGGCGGCAAAAATCGCGGAGATTAAAAGCGTGTATCAGGGGCGGGAACGGTTCATGTTCATGCGCGCCCTGTACCGTGTGTATGGCTATACCCCCGTGATGTCTTTACGCACAAGTCTTGGGCTGCTGATACAGATTCCCTTTTTCTTTGCCGCCTACCACTTGCTTTTTGCCGCACCGCAAATGGTCGGGCATTCCTTTGGATTCATTAGCGATCTTTCAAGGCCAGACGCGCTGTTTTCTTTTGGGCCAATGACGGGCAACCTGTTGCCTTTTGTTATGACTCTGGTCAATATTTTTTCCACCCTCGTCTATACTTCCCGCCTTACGCCGCGTGACAAGATACAGCTTTACGGCCTTTCGGCACTGTTCCTTGTTCTTTTGTATAACGCCTCGTCCGCATTGCTTGTTTACTGGACATGCAACAACATTTTTTCGTTTTTCAAGAATATCTATTACCGCGTTTTTGTGTATGAAGATACACGGCTTGCCGCTTCGTCCATAGGGAATGTTCAAGCATGGCGGTTTCTTGCCTCCATTGCAGGGTGGTGCGGTCGCCGCTTGCCCTGGTATGCTGAGTACGCGGTGTTTTTCCTGGGCGTGGCGGCGTTTTGTCTGGCGGAGTTCGTGCTCCGGCGGAACTCTCCGTGGTGTATGGCCACGGCGGCTTTTTTGGGGATGCTGGCAGTATGGTGCAGAACTGTTGTTTTGCGGCACAATGGGCGGCATGAGAAAAAGAACCCGCAGGGTGAAGAGCTTCTGTCAAACGCCCCTTCAACCCAAAGAGCCGTCACGCCCGCAAGTGCGGAAATAGGACGCTCCCTTCCCTTTTTTGCCTGTCTGGTGGGCGGCGTGGTTTTTGCGGGCCTATGGGGGCTTTTGCAAAACAGCAAAATGCCCTCTCCTGCCATGCGTTTTTGCATGTTGGGGTATGCCCTGTGGTTTGGCTCTCTTGCGGCATGGCTGCTATGCGGCCCGCTGTTTTGCCGGTTTGTTGAACGGGTCGCTGTGGCGTGTCGCGGTAAAATGCTGTGCCAACGCACAGGCAAAGTGCTTCATGCCCACTCCTTGTATCACGCTTCGGTCCTGCTTGTGGGCGTACTTGTTTTTATTTACAGCCCGGCCCTGCTTTTTGCCTCCGATGTCGACTTTTTTCAGCAACCCTTGCCGGTTCTTGCAGGGGGGCTCGCTTTTCGGCTGGCAGCGTTTTTTCTTGTGTGGGTCATTCTCTTCCGGCTGGCGCATGAAGATATCCGGCCCTTTATGGCGAGTGTTTTCTGTTGGGTGGCCCTTTGCGCCTTGGGATATACCTTTGTGGCAACGGGCGACTATGGCCTCTTGGATGATGTGTTTTTTCAGAACCCAGACTCCCTGAGCACCCGCTGGGCACCCATGGTGGATGCCCTTGTGCTTTTGGCCTCTTTGGCCGTCACCGTCATGCTGATGAAAAAAGCGGCAACCGCTGTATCGGCAATCAATGCTCTGACTCTGGTTCTGGCCCTGTACGCGGGGTATGGGCTTTTTGCCGCTGACGCGCAAAAGGAACCCTTTGTGCAGGAGGAAGCCGGACGCCTGCCCCTGTATAATGACCGGTTGCTTGGTTTCAGCCCTGCCGAACCGAATATTGTCATTTTTATGGTTGATGCCTTTACAGGCGACCACCTCGGGGAAATTTTTGCAAAGAACCCGGAATACCAGCGTGTTTTCGAGGGATTTACCTGGTACCCGGATACGGTCAGCCCCGGGCCGGTCACGGTTCTTTCTGTGCCCGCCATTTTGGGGGGAGAGGAATTTAGCCCAGTATTTTTCAACACATGGGCGGAAGATCCTCTGGCCCAGTCGCTCAACCGCGCCTATTCGGTTTTGCCCAATTTCTTTCTTGAGCAGGGGTTTGATATCGCCCTTGCGGATGTGGACGGTCTTGACACGGAACTGATGCGGAAGTACTGCCCCAGGGTGGATGAGCTTTTGGTGGTGGGCCCGTCTCTTGGGCTGGCGTATACCAACGCATGGCGACAGTGGAAGGGCATTCCGCTGCAAGAAACGGTGACAGAAGTCCCTTTTTTGACGAGTTACGGCATTTTCCGCATTGCGCCATGGGTGGTTCGCAGGCATATTTACCAGGGCGGCAAGTGGATGGACAGCTTTGAAAAGCGTATTCCAAGCGAAGGAGCCTTTGCCCTTCTCGACATTCTGCCGGAAGCTTCCCGTATTATTGAAGGCCAAAGCGGGCCGTTGGCGCAACAGCCGTCCGGCCAGTCGCCAGGGCGGGCGACCATGCTCCAGGGCGGGCCACAACGGGGCACCTTCAAGTATATTCGTACGATGAGCGCCCATTCTCCCTGGCAGCTTGACCCGGAAACCTGTATGCCTACTGAAAAGCGGACAGTGACCCGCCGGGCTGATGGGGCCATCGTTGAACACATTGCGGCTGAAACCTGCGTTATGCGGGCTTTTGGGCGGTGGCTCGAGTGGCTGAAAAAAGAGGGCATTTATGATAATACGCAAATTATTTTTGTGTCCGACCATAGCGTGGGCGATGGCATAGCTACTTTCGCACCGGAATTTACTGCGTTGAAACAGTCTCCCTTCAAGCCGGAAGCCTTGCTCCTTGCCAAGGGATTGAACAGCCGCGCCCCCTTCGCAGTGGATACCCGATATATGGTTTCAGGAGATGTTCTCCCCATGATTTATCGGGAAAACGGGAAATTTTCGGGAGACCGATATGACCCCCTGACGGAAACGGCGGAACACAATGCCCTTCGCGTACGAACCTATGGTTCGGGTATGGCAAATTTCCGTCAGCACGGGCCAGTGCGTTTCGTGATTACGCCCTTTGTTATACAGGGCAGCCTTTTTGAAGCGAAAAACTGGCACAAGCTTGATGACGCGAAGCTCAAAAAGGGTTCGCGCATTGATCGTTATGAGTTGCCAAAAGAACTTTTCCCATAGTTTTTTGACACGCTCTTTTATCTAAAGGCTGAATGAGGTAATGCATGACTAAACGTATTATGGTGGACATGTCGGCAACGCTTTTGCATCACGGGCATATCCGGCTCTTGAAAAAGGCCGCCGATCTTGGCGATGTTGTTGTGGCCCTTACAACCGATGATGAAGTTGAAAAAACCAAGGGATACACACCGGAGCTCGCTTTTGAAGAGCGCAAGGAAATTCTTGAAAGCGTGCGCTATGTAAAAGAAGTTGTTCCCTGCAACTGGCTTATTGACGAGCCCTTTATGGACAAGCATTCCTGCGAATTACTTGTGCACGGGTGCGACAATTCCAACCACATTCCCCCTGAACGGCTGGTCATTTTTCCGCGTACTGAAGGCGTAAGCAGTTCTGCCCTGCGCGAAAGGGTGCTCGATTGCGTTATTGCCCTCAATTGCAGCAAAAAGAATACAACGAATGCTGAAACCGTTGCCAGACTGCTCATTGAAACCATAAAAAAAGAATTCAAACTGGAGTAAGCCATGCTGAGAGCCCTTTTTTTCCTGTTCTGCGCGATGATGCTGTCGGTGAATGGATTTGTCGCCCCTGCAATGGCCGCCCCTGTCCGCCTGACAGTCTACACCGCGGTTGAGCCGGACATGCTCAAAAAATATGCCGAAGCCTTTACCAAACAACACAGCGATATTCAGCTTACCTGGGTGAGGGATTCTGGCGGAGCCATAACCTCCCGCCTTTTGGCGGAAAAGGAGGCACCCAAGGCAGAGGCTATTTTTGGCGTGACCCTTAACGGTATCCTCTTTCTCAAGGAAAACGGGTTGCTTCACCCTTACAAACCAAAGGATTTTGACAAGATTTCCGAACGGATGCGCGACGCTTCGCCTGAACCGTACTGGGTAGGCATGAACGCATGGGTGACGGCATTTTGCGTGAATACGAAGCTCCTTGAAAAAGACGGCGTGCCCATGCCGCAATCATGGGCGGATCTTTTGAAGCCGGAATACAAAGGCAAAATTGTCATGCCCAATCCCGCCTCTTCCAGTACCGGATTTATGGCTGTATGGGGCTGGATACAGATCATGGGCAAGGAAAAGGCTTGGGAGTACATGGAAAAACTGGACAAAAACATGAAAATGTACGTTCATTCCGGCAGCAAGCCGGCAGCCATGGCAGCGCAGGGCGAGGTGCTCATTGGGTTAAGTTCCCCCGCCTTTGCCCATTTCTTCACGGGCCGCAAGGCGCCTGTGCAGTATGCCATTCCTTCCGAAGGCGCTGCCTGGGATATGGAAGCGTCGGCTCTTGTCAGGCAGGCCGGGTCCATTCCCGAAGAAAAACAAAAAGCCCTTGCAGCCTTGATGGATTTTGCCGCTTCGCGTGAAGTTTCGGAAATTGCGGCCGAAAGCATGTATATTCCAGCCCGCACGGATGTTGATTCCCGCGCGGAAGCCGGTTCTCGCGACACCATGATAGATATGCGGGCGGAACAGTCTGCCCTTGAAAGGGACGCCATACTGCAAGAGTGGCGCAAGCGGTTTGAAAAGTAGACGAGGTTTTGCTCCAGTTCGAGTGTGATGCGTTTCATTTTGTGAAGGACGGGCTGTCGTGACCCAAGACTCGACAAATTTGCATACGGTCGCCTCCAATGAATGCCATGGGGGCGACACGGTATATTTACGCCTTCGGGGAATAACAAAATCTTTTACAACAGGAAGGCTCCGCAAGACCGTTGTGCATAATCTCAACCTTGATGTGCGGGAAGGGGAATTTGTGACCGTTCTTGGGCCTTCGGGTTGCGGCAAAACAACGGTTCTGAATATTCTTGCCGGGCTGTTGGTTCCTGATAGCGGGTCCATGCTTGTGAACGGGCGGGACATTACAGCCCTGCCGCCCGAAAATCGTCAGTTTGGCGTAGTTTTTCAGAACTATGCCCTTTTCCCCAATCTTACTGTGGCGGAAAATATCGCCTATGGTCTGCACGGCTGGAGCTCTGCCGCTGAAAGAGAACAGAGAGTGCGGGAGATGCTGGAGCTTATCGGCATGGTCGCCTTGGGCGACGAGTTCCCCGCCCGGCTTTCAGGGGGGCAACAGCAACGCACGGCCCTTGCCCGCGCCCTTGCGCCGAGGCCCATGCTCCTTTTGCTGGACGAGCCTCTTTCGGCACTCGATGCCCAAATACGAGCGGCCCTTGGCGAAGAAATTCTGCGTATCCAGCGGCATTCGGGCATTACCACCATTATGGTCACCCATGACCAGCAGGAAGCGCTGGCCCTTGCGGATCGCATTGTGCTTATGAACGAGGGGCAAATTGTCCAGTTCGGTACACCCGATGAACTGTATAATTCGCCCAAGGCGCGGTTCGTCGCAGAATTTGTGGGGCATATGAATATTCTGGTCATCCCCGGTTTGAATAAGGGCAGGGAAACAGGCTTGCGCTATGAAGATGTGCTTGTCGCCGAGCCGACAGAGGCCAGTCTTTCCCTTCCCCATACATGGGTAGGGCAGATAAGGCGGGCCGTTCTCATGGGAGCCTTTTACCGGCTTGAAATTCTGCTCAACGATTTCAGCACAACCCTGTATGCGGACCTGCCTTCCGGCAGTTCCGAAAACTGCTTTGCCGTGAAAAAGCTGGTGGCTGTTACTCTGCCCCAGACAAGCTGGCGTCACTGGGAAGGGTAGGGTGCGCCAGGGCTCTCTTTCCGGGTTCTTCGTCGCCATGGCGACTTCACGCCATGCGGCCCTCTGTGTGCGGGCGCTGTTTATCGCCTTTCTTGTTGCCGGGGTGCTCTTTCCCCTCTATGCCCTTTTGCGGCAGGCTTTTGTCGATGCTTCCGACTCCTTTGCGGGCCTTGATGTTTTTGCGGCGTATTTTTCCTCCCTCAAACCTTTCGCGGCGCTCTCGCATACCTTGAGTGTGGGTTTCAGCAGCGCCCTTGTTACGGTTTTCCTCGCCTTTATTCCCGCATGGTCGGCAACTCACGGCGGGCTATTGGGCAGGCGGGCCTGTGTCGCGGCCTGCATGGTAACGCTTTTTGTCCCCTCCATTCTGCCAGCCATTGGCCTTGTGTATCTTTTCGGAGGACAGGGGGTGTTTTCCGGGTTCATCCCCGGCGGTGAACTGTACGGATTTACCGGTATTATCCTCGGTTCCGTGGCGTATACGCTGCCCCATGCCTTTTTGCTTTTGTATACCTCTTTGCGGGGCATCAACCCTGATCTGTATCGGACGGCCAAAACCCTTGGGGCCGGGCCATTCAGAGCCTTTCGTACCGTGACCCTGCCGGGATGCCGCTATGGTCTGCTCTGCGCGCTGGTGGTGTCGTTTATTTTGAGCATAACCGATTTTGGCGTGCCCAAAGTTCTTGGAGGCGAATTCTCCATGCTCTCAACGGAGATTTTTCAGTTATTCGTGGGGATGCAGGATTTTTCAAAGGGATCGGCCGCAAGCCTTTTGCTCCTGCTCCCCTCCATTCCCGCTTTTTATCTGGATTATTGGGCCAGAAAAAAAGAGGCCGCTCAAAGAATGGCCGACACAGTCAGTGGCGAGGACGCCCAGGGCAGCCGTTCCATCGCAATGGGGCGGCGTCCCTTTTCAAGCATCGTGCAAAAAGGCGTATTCACGCTGGCAAGCTGGAGCGTTGCGGCCTTCCCGCTCTGCATTGTGCTGATTGTTGTCTATTCGTCGTTCACGACCTTTTGGCCTTACGATTTGAGCCTTACCCTTTCCGCCTACAGCTTCGACACAACTTTTTATGGGGTCAAGCCGTATTTGAACAGCCTGAAACTCGCCCTTGCCGTGGCTGTTGCCGGAACCTTCCTGAGCTTCACGGGCGCGTATCTTGCCCGAAGCAGTGGTGCTTTTTTCCGTACGGTCTACAATTCCTTCTCCCTCGTCCCCCTGTGCGTTCCAGGCACTGTTCTTGGCCTTGCCTATGCGATCGGGGTCAGTTGGGCGCCCGCTTTCATGGGGCCTCTGCTGGATGGGGGCATCCTGCTTCTTGCCTGCAACACGGTGATCCATTTTTATACGGTCTGCCATTTTACCTGTTTGGCGGGACTCGATAAATACGGTACAGATTTTGAATCTGTGGGGGCAACCCTTGGGGCGCCAAGATACAAAACCTTTTTCCGCGTCACTGTTCCTTTGCAGGCGCAATCCCTTGTGGATACGGCATTGTATCTTTTTGTGAACGCCCTGACCACGCTTTCAGCCGTGGTCTTCATCTATTCGGGGGAAAATATCCCGGCCTCTGTGGCCGTGATGCAGCTTTTCGATTCCGGACAAATGGCGGAAGCCAGCGCCCTCGGTACCCTCATTTTGCTCACAGCCTTTGGGGCAAAAACAGCGCAGATACTTCTCTCCAGGCGTATTCAAAAGAGCTAGAGCAGAGTAACTTTGAAACGCCGCACTCGGAGTTGGCGGCGAAAATGAATTTCGCCTACTCCTCGTTTGCGCGGACGAGGCTCGCGCCATCGTCCGTTAGAGCATTTTCAAAGTGAAAATGCTCTATCTCATCAGGGCGTGTTCACACAAAGGTCTTTTCGCCCTCCGGCGGCGTTGTCCTGCACTCGCTTGGCCGCCAGTGGAGTGCAGAACTCTTTTCCCTTATCCCGCATTGTGCCCTTCGCGCTCAATGCGGGATAATTGTTTCATAATATTTTCCCGTTAGATACCGCATTGTGCGTGAGCAACGAAGATTGTACGTGTTCACAAGCGAAAACCGCGCTGCGCTTCGCTTGCGGGGCGACCACCGGCGTGGTCGCCCGCGCCCGCATTGTGCCCTTGGCGCACTATGCGGGCTGCTTGTATTGCCAAC
>JGI994J12354_10004182_pt1 | contig 13104 bp, 12 predicted proteins | sample IntmicLarv3ML3BL_FD_12354 | JGI IMG/M metagenome (IMG submission 12354)
CACCACAATCGCCATTGAAGTGGGGCCGCAGCCGTAGCCACCAATGTCATCCGTGCCATATGGCATGTTAGCAAAACGATCATCCAGTTGGTTGTAGTAAACGACGACAGTAGAGCCATTGACAAACTCAATGCCCTCATAGGACACACCTGAAATAAATTCAGATGGTAGCAGTCCCTGATACATTCCATCACCGATAAAAAGACTCAGATTTTGTGCATAGTTTTGCGCCAAACTTTTTTGCATATCATCGAGTTTGAAAACTTGATCTGCAAGGTATGCTTCTCCGTTGTAGATAACAGTGTAAATCATCCACAGCTCTACGACCGGATATTCCTCTCCACTTTCAGGGTCAATGGCTGTGCTCGTTCGTGTTTCAGAAGTACGGCTATAGGAGTAGAGCTTAGATACGTTTGTTCGCAAAATCTGTTCCATATCAGCAATTGAAATACTTTGAAAATCGGCATCCATTGCAGCGCAGTATTGCGAAACAAAGAGATTGCCATTATAGAGTAAATTTGTGGTGTGTGGATTGATGATTTCCTTACCATCACCACCTGATGCGCTGAAATCTTGATTTATTCGTTCGAGCACATCATCAATGCCCTCTGCCAGAATGCTGTGAATGGAAAATGAGATATTGTTCATATTTTCAATGATTGTCTCATTGCTATTTAGGATTGGAGTTGAAAGCTCATTTGACGAAAACCCTTCCGTGAATCCACCAAAGATGAGCCCCGGGAGCATCAAAACAAACAAGATAGGTAAAAGAAAAATGGAAGCAGCGATGCCAGCAATAGCAACAATTTGCCTTTTACCGCCCAATGCAAGGCCAAGGACTGCACCGAGGGGACCGCCAACAGCGGCCCCCTCGGTAGCTCCGGCAATCGCTTTACCGGTTTTAATCGCACCTTGAATTGTGCGTGCAGTATTTGTTGCGGTTTCAACGGTTTCTGTGAGGCTATCCTTTCTTTCTTCGAACATATTAAATGCGGTCCTTCCGTTTTGGCATGTCGGGGAGCTTCTTAATCAATGATTCTCTATATGCAATGCCCCCGCCATCTTGCATGTAAGGCTTTCGTTCAACTGCATCAGCCGCATATTGCTTATACCATGTTTCGCCGTCTGCGGTCTGCACCGTAGTATGTGCCCCCTCTGGCGCCATGTATTGCCCTGTGTGATACATGCCAAAGGATATGCCGTCCGGATGTTCCGGTGTTGTCTCTGTCCCCATAATACGTCCACCACCGATTTCAACATTTTCGAATTGAGGGATAGATTGAGGGAAACCAACAGCGTGAGACATACTTTCTGATGGAGCATTCTGCGCACCGGAATCGTCTGCCGATGAGTTAATATCCACAGACACCGCTCCTTCCCCAGATGGCATGGAAGAAATAAAATCCGGTTGCCCTGCGCTCATTGAGCCGTTATATTCTTCTATAGGGGTGGTGCTGCTACCATATCCCATATATGAGCTTAGTGCTGTGGCGGCACGTTCCCCTGTCATTGTTCCGATTTTAGACACGCTACCTGTTGCGACTGCCCCAACAACTTGATTGGCAAAATCGCCGCCTTTTGATAACGACGCACCAAATGCCAGCCCACCGATGCCACCGCCATCTCCGCTTGTTGCATTGCTTGCAGCGCCTTTATTGACCATGCGGCCGACAACACCTGCAAGCCCTCCGCTCATACCACCAGCACCAGTAAAGCCGCTTGCTTCTGATGTGCCGGAGGCTCCGGCAGCGCTCTTGCCGCCAAATGCACCACCGACAATGCTCTTGCCACCCGATATCCCCCTTGCCGCAATCATCGCCTCTGCCATAAGAGAGCCGCCTGTATGTCCGACATTGATGCCAAGACCGGACAGAAAGCTATCTATCTTCTGGCTAATTTTGAGAAACGCAATTGCGCATAAAAACCAGATCAGTAGATTGCCGGCGACTGCCTCGCGACCGATGGTGTCAACCTGTGCCTCTACTTCAGCTTCCGTCACGGCAAAGGCCGGTGACTGCATGATGAACAGCATAGCGATGAAAAGAGTAGACACGATAATTGCCCGGCGGAATCTCATTGAATATCCTCGTTATGGGATGCTACAGGAGTGGCCTGCTTGAGCGCTTCAACAGCTCGATGCAGTTCATCAATCCGATTCGAGAGAAAGGCGATCGTTTCATCCAACTCCTCTTGCGTGGATGCCAAATAATATCCGCTGGAGTTGCTACAGAGAGGAACCAGCTCCTCTCGCAATTCAAAGATATAATTTCGCACCGCAGACCTATTGATACCAAGGAACACGCTCAGGCGATTGACAGAACATGCGCTTTCTGCTCCAACGTGAAATTTCTGGAAAACCTCTAATAGTTTTTTCTTCTTTTCGTTCATAATGTGAACCTCCATAATTTTTATATTGATAGGGGATTTGCTAAGAATTTTCCTACCATACTGGTAAAAAGGCGAAGGCACCAGGCATTCATAATGAGCAAAAATATCTGCCCACCGAACATCCGGCACCATGATTTGAAAATATTTGATGTTGATTGCGATGCTCCCATTGAAAAAGCAACGGGAGCAGTGAATACAAGAACCCCCAACAAAACATAACGTTCCGCTGCCTCAAAAAGTAATTTAATGTAATTCCATCCAAGAATCACAAGAAGAACAAGACTGATGAGAGCAACTGCACCGTTGGCGCAAACTCCGATGACAACATAAAGAACGCTGCTGAAACTAGCAAAGCTAACCGGTGGCAGGTCGGAGGTCATAATCCATTGGTACGGGGTACCGCCAATCTCCAGCACAATGTTCACGATATTGTCGGAGTAATACGCAAACAGGATGAAAAGGATCGAGCGTATGCTGAGTTTCATCGGATCCTCTGCTTCAATGCCTGCACCCAGTCCGAAATTTTTGAATAGCTGCCAGACCCAGTTGAGAAGAATGATGCCGATTGCCAGTGCCATGAAAATGCTATACATTGTCTCGGTCGCAGGGAAATAACGCAAAAAGACAGACATATCACAGCCCAAAGCGCCTAATACAGACGTCGTGATTAAGTCCAATCCATGCATGATTTGCTCCGCAATCCAAGCGACAATACCATCGAGGATTCCCATTATCCTGTCCACCTACCGTCAGCGAAGAACGGAGTAATGTATGCCATGATAAAGCCAAGGCCGTTCAGAATCACCCATGTAATGACAATTCGTTTCAGCCACATCCTGCATTCATCCACGGTCCTCCCTGCTTTGGAAAAGTTCATGAGCAGCAGAGCGACCGCAGCAGTAACGACTGCGGCTATGGTTGATAGAAGAATGATTTGATTGTAGACATCTTTCATAATCTCATTTGCTTTTTCCCACACCGTTTCCGCTGCCGCTGCCGACTGGACAAAGTAGACAGACATCACCACCGTGAGGAACATGGCGTAAAGAATTCGCCTTGCACTTATCCTCCTTTCTCGCTTCTCAGGTAGAGAAATTTTGTTTTTCTTCAATAATAAACCTCCTTAGTTTTTACCTTTGAACAAAAAGAGACACCTTGAAAAACAAGGTGTCTCTTTTGCTCTTTCCATTTTTGAATGCACTTTGAGCAATGCCATTATAGCACGGTCTGATTTACACAACAATGGCAAAACTGTGCGAATACTGTGCAAATTTTATGCAATTCATAAATTTTACTGAGCTGAGGAAGCCATAGTTGCCTATGGCGAAAAACAGGGCTACGACAAAAGAATGTTGTAACCCTGATTGCTTTAATTATGATGATAAATCCACAAGTGGTTCTAATTTCACCCGTCAGGCTGAAACTGGTTCAATGCCGCAAGGCTATTTTGGGAAGTATATCCCCACAAAATCGAGCTAAGCGCATCAATTGCCTCTCTGCGTTTCTGATAGTAGGTGCGATAGCTAATAGATTTTACATGTTCAGAGAGGCAGTCAATAATTTCTTCCACATTGTCCAGCTCTTCTGTAGACAAAAACGCATAGAACAGAATCCAATAATACTTTTCACCATGTTTATGCTTTTCCCGTAAGGTGTTGATTGCAGCATCAAGCAGCTGAAGCATTTTATAACTTCGCTCAATACATCTGGCGTGATCCTCTAGTCTGCCGCCAGATAAATCGGCACCTGCAATGTAAACGGAATTTAAAAATGATTCAATGTCACTGCCGTAATCCAATTCAAATTCTCGTTTCAATTGTTGTATCGACAATTCTACGCTCCACTTGACATCACGGTAATTTTTCAATAGTTTCCACGTGTCATGATACAGTGGGTTTTCATGAGGTTGCCTGCTTTTCATATGAGACTTCTCCATCACTCCGAATGCTCCTTTCAAATTATACACAAGAACAAACATTATTTTTGTTTGCAACTTCTGGGTATAATTAATAGATAGCAATTCGGCTAGTGGTTTTCTCCGTCCCAAGGACAAGTTTATGCGTTTAATCTTTCGGGCATTGCGAAAGTATACATCATAATTTCATGATAATTTCATGAAATAATAATGCGTATTAAATTCGCAGATGAGAGATTTTTGTCTAATAAATCAGAAAATACTCGACTTTCGTTGACGCGTTTATATCTATGTGCTATACTATTATAAAAACACAAAACACTTTGGCAGATACCAACTTATAGCGAACTGTAGATGTTGCTACGAGTTTTAGGTCAATGATACAAAGGAGGAATATAGATGCCTGTAATGTCCATTGTGAAACTTTTTAAAAACAACTTAATCTATTGTTGATTTTATCTATCGTTTTCTTAGCACCGCTCAATTTCAGATTTCATGGATATCAATAGTAGCCATATCTATATTTGTAATGAGCATGATTAGTATAGTGATTCAGAAAAATCACAAATTACAGTATTTCTTAAAAAAGCACCTTTTTTATTATATCCGTGGTGGGTATAGTTATTGGGTGAAAAGCAAAGAAAGTATCTATATTTACAAATCACGCACATTGATGGAGCATAAAAAGAATCATACAATTATTTCTAAGACCGGCGATTTGAATACTTTTACCGATAAATTCAAGTGGTCCAAGCATCAAGATGCCAAGGATATACATATTACCTGTACGACACCACATCGTTCGATAGATGTAATGCGAGATGAAAACTGGCATTGTTATACTGTGATTTTTGATGAGATAGCCAAAGGTAAAGATAAGGACATTAATATCGTTATTGATAAACTAGAAGACACCAAAATGGAAGCGTTACCATTCTTATCCGCAAATGTGACTTGCCGAACAGAAAGTCTAAGACTTCTTGTAAAATTTGAAGATCGCTCGCTAGATCCGTCTAACATTAGATATCAGATATACGACAATTATGCATCAAACAACCCATTTTATGAAGAATCTTTAACAAAAAATTCCAAAAAAATAAAGTTTGATGTTGAAGGGAAAACCATAGAAGTCGAGGAGCATAAGCCGATTTTTGGATACCGTTATGTTATCAAGTGGGATTTCCGATAGTAGGTTAATTATGTGAAATCTAGATTGTGGGTCTTGATAAATTTTGTAGAGCGTGGTGTACTAAAGCATAAGTTAATTTTGAGGAGGCAAAGAATGGATTAATATTTACAGTCGAAATAAGGCTGACTTAAAAAGGGAGACAGATATCTTACTAGTAGGATTCCTGTCTTTAGCTTGCCCAAGAAAGCGCCCTCAGTGGCGGTTCAATAAAACGGCATATGAATATTGGAGGAAACGGCAGGCCTCGGCCATGTCGTTTTTTCTTTGTGAATTCATCAGGCGTGAATACAAAAGCACTCCCATAAGAGGGTTGGTTTACAACTCCATCTCCTTGTTTTTCTGAACGGTGCGCTCGGTTCGGTCGCGTTCGTACACAATTAGATAGCAATTCGACTGGTAGTTTTTCCTCATTTTAAGGATGAATTTATACGCTGAGAATATAAAACTTCTGATAGTGGATGGGGTAGCAATTGCTATATTCCGACTCACTGCTGTTGTTTCTCGCACTTTGGAACTTGGCTCATCACCGCCACGATAAGAAATTTTAAGTTTCTGCATTGCGCTTCTTATTTCGGACCATCATGCCATCCTGTCCTTCACGATATGCTGAGCACCTGACTTCGCTCTGACTGAACAACCCCTATTACATCTGATACAATCGCAGCAACGACTGTTGAGGCCAAATTGTAACCAAAGAAAACTCCGTCAAATTTTGGCGGAGTTTTTCTTTCTCTCTACTTTTTTGCATATAGTAATTAGTGGAAGTGGGAAAACATGACATTTCGCCACACTTCACTGACTCATTTTCCACTCATCCGCAACCGCTTTGATTAGTTTAGCTAATTCAAGCCGCGTTGCTGGCGTGTTTATCCAATTTTTTTCCAATACAGCTAAGTCGGATAAAAGCCTATATATTCTGGTGTTATTTCTCAGAAGTTCCCAGTGCTCTAAAACATAATTATATATATTGAGATATTGGCAATGTTGCGGTTCTTCCCTCAAAGTTTCTAAAAGTTCCCGCCCATATTTGCCCTCCTCCGTATATTCATTTTGCTTCCACAGGTCATCATCTTCGCCCGCTTGACGCTCTATCCTTTCAACAATAGACTCAAGCTGCTGGCAACAATGATGAAGCTCCAACTCCTCACCATTTGGATAACCTCCAACAATAATTTCTTGATTTCGAGCAAACTCCACTAAGGGTTTTAGATTATTATGCTTCGACCCCCAGTTGACTCCAGCCGAATTGAAATTAAATATCGCACTTAGTGTTTTCCCAATACTGTTCTTATCACTATCATCATACAAAATAGCCACTACCCAATAACGGGCATCATTATTTGATGGAAAGTATGACTGTATTAAGCGTTTCTCAATAACAGAGGACTCAGATATGTTTTTAACTTTCGCTTCATCTTCTATAATGCCTTTTAATAGACGGTAATTATTAAAATATACAAGCTTCTTAATTTGGTCTTTTCCCATATTACCTTCTCCTTCCGCTTTCGATCCGAAATATCATTTCATTATCTTTATGATATTATTATAATATCATAAGCTTTAACTCATGTCAATCTTTAAACCCTCTTAACCAAACTATTTTTTCTTTTCAAAATATCCTCTTTTGCGCACTCTGGTCTATTAAGCACGAATCACTCTGATAGATGAAGTTATTCCATAGCTCTAATTCTTGTCCGTTTTTCGTTTATAAAAAGGTAGAAGAGCTTGTCCCCCTGTCTTTTGATATCTCATTCCCCTTCACGAAGCGATTCTAGTATCCTTTCAAACGCTTCGTATAATGCGGCTTGAATTTCATGAAGAAGCATAGTAAAATGAACACATTAGTGCCCTCTGATATAGGCGGGTCTCAAAAAGTATTGATATCAAAATAGAGGAGAGAAAGATTAATGGATTCTCAACTTTTTTCGCACTCATGTGGCATCTGTGATGAAATCGCAGCTTGCCTTGCTAGGTATTCCAGTTTGTCTAGACCACAAGGAATCGAAACCCACCATATAAGCATATATCAAGAATATTTGCTAAAGTATATCTCTACCCTACCCCGTCAATGTGAACGGTGTCACCATCCAGAAATATCAAGTGAAATAAGGAAATGGCTTACTTGTGCAGAAGATATTAGACAGCATAATATCTTACGGCAGGAAACGTTCTATAATTTGAACAGATGTGCTGTTAATGGGCTCATCAACGAGCATTTGGTCAAAATTAGAGACGCATTAATCAATGACCACCCCATAGGAATTTTAAACTATTACTATGTCGAAAAGATTATCGAGTTAGATTTGCCAAGGTGCGTAAATTGTCAACCTTGCCTTGATTTTATACTTAACTTTGAAATTGTAGTGAAACTAATAACCAAAGAAATTACAATCCAAGAGGCGCAAATACGTGTAGATTTCGACGAGAAGGCTCGTAGCACAGATTACCTCTATGAACTTGCGAATAGTCTACCAAAAGCTGAATTTCATATAACTGGAGTATATGAGAAAACAGAAAAGAAGCTGGTCTACATGGATTCAAACATCTTCATGGATCTTGAATCTACTTCCGAAGATAGTACGATAAAATGTGGGAAGCGGTATTACGATTATTATTATAGCCCATCTCATTTGGAGGATATTTTGAAGCGGGAATTATCAGATGTGCCCATTGCTCCAATTCTAGCAGTGATTGAAAATATAACAGATAATCTATTCATTCATCGAATCGATGAAAAAATACGTCTGGTTTATGAACCTCCACAATTAAGCTATAAACGAACCAGCAATAAGTGTTCAGAACAGATTACTCGGGTGCTCGAGGATCGGTATATCAAAAGGCAAGGCTCTTTCGATAAACGTTTTCCACAGTTTCGCACACCGAGGCACAAAAGAGAGATTAACAATAAAGCCTTTTTTGGTAAAGACAAGGCATTGCTTGAAGAAGTATTAAGACAAATTGACGCTCCATTTGATTTGGATGACGTAAAAAATCTTGCTATCGAAAACATTAGCTATTCAGATTTGAATGATATTGTTTATAAATTGCTTAGGGCGATGGACATCCTACATTTCTGGGCAAAGTCATTAAAGAGCCAGAGCAGTGTACATGATGTCGAACACTTGATTTATGCTATGTATTCGGATATATTCGTAACAAACGATAAAGCATTATATCACAGAAGCAAGGCTATCTTAGGACATATAGCTCCAAACAAACAAGTCATGAAAAGCAAGGAGTTCCAAAAAACAATCCCTCAAAATCCCTCCGAGCTCCCCGGAACGCTATCATAAAGCACCTGTCCTTTCCCCACCAGGTGTGTCATAACGCATCTGAAATCTCTTGGTGCAGTTTTGTATGTTTCGTTCAAATCTACGGGGTGGCCTATATCAAATTAAATGACCTTGTGCCGGATTTGCTCAAAATGGCAGACGAGAAAAAAACTTGCGTTTACTCCCGCCATTGAGTTGTCTTACATCAAGCCGAAAAATCAGAAATATATCGCCGTAGCCATTGAGGGGCAGCAGTCCTCCCCCTCGCTCTCACAGGCACAGCGCACGAGGGAACTCGACCAAAATAACCTGTTACAGCCGGATATGATAGACAGCATTAGACAGACATTTTGTTCTCCCGCTTGTGCCGCCGTTGCCCGGCGAAAACGGCAGCGTGGATATATGCGGAAAAACAGGAGGTTAGCGTTAGCTTTTAGGGGGTAAAAAAGCCGCTTGTAGCAAGGGTTTCAAGCACCCGAAATGAGGTAGTCCACACCTTACTATTACCCGCCACAGCAAAAGCTAACATAAAAATAACATCGGGCCAAATTGGCCCGATGTTATGAGTATATCTATTATTCGTTCTCATTACTGGGATTTTTTTCTTCTTTGGAGAAATTAAGTGATATTGCGCCCTCTGTAATGGGAACTGCACCTTTCGGTACACTTTTGATGCCTGTCACCTGCACAGCAGGGGACTTATCTATCCCAGTAGACGAAGTTATACGTTCTCCGGCTAAGACAGCTTTCGCTAAGTCGCTCATATTATTAGCATCGCTCATAAAACACACCTCCTAACTATAAAAAATTAAATTTAATTATCTCATTGAAGAAGCACATCAATACAGCTATCAATAACCATCTCACTGAATAGCTATAGTTTTGAGATCTTTTTTCATTGATTTTATTATTGTTAGCAGCAAATTGTGAATACCGTCTCCCTAGATAAATATGAGCTTGTTCTGGTTTCCATTCTGGAAGCGTTTCATCTAAGAGAAATTCCGTATCAACACGTAGGTATGTACGTGGTCTTAAAATCAGAAAAAGTCTTATAATGCACACACCAAAACAGACTAAAGAACCAATTTGAAATATGGTGCACAAAAACCGCAAGATACACTCCCAGCACATGATTTGAGCATCAAAATTCCACAACGACCGTATATTAAGGTAATCTATCAGAAACAACAAAACAGCACCACAAAACGCAAGTGTTATACTAACCTTGTTGTCTAAATTTGCATTTCTACCGAGTTCGTATTCATATTCAGTTTTAGCCGCACTACAAAACTGTTCAGATGCTCTATATTCAATAGCCATGTTTTCCTCCCTCACATATATTTGCTAAGTATATCACTATATTATAATAGAAACAAGTGGTTTTTTCCTGCGCAGGATGTAGTCGCAAATCACATCCTTCAGCAAAAAACATCAAAAAAATTGCAAATCGCCTCCTTAGCTAAAGTATTTTGGAGCAAGAAATCTGCTAAATTTCCTGCTAAACGGAGTAGACGTATTCACATGACACCAAAAGTGTTTCAATGCAAAACATACAAATATTGTTACTTCAAACCCTGCAATTACGTATATAATGCGTACTTTCGTGCAAGAAAAGTCAGTTGTGCTGCCTCGTTGGCAAGGATGAGGTCTCCGGTTCAAATCCGGATAAGAGCTCCACGCTTAAAAGGTCTGCAACCCTTGTGGTTGCAGACCTTTTTTCTTTTTCTACTCTGTAGCTTCCCGTTACTGCTTGCTCTCCCCGCTTGCGTTTGGCAGGTGTAGACAATATTGTGGTCCCTCTTTGTGTATACGTTGCCATATTGCTTATCCCGCCAGCTTAGAACCGTATATACCCTAATTCATTTTTAATGACAATCTCGGTTCCGAGCTTTTCGCTCATGCGCTTCATTCGGCCAAGAATGCGTAGTGCCACTTCTGTGTTTGGCCTGCGCGGAATTCCGCACTGTGATATGGGTGCGTCGTAGCCGAACTCAATCGGGCGAAGTAGGATAGTATGAAGCTCTCCACCATCGTATTGCAATTCGACCGACACCGATTCCTTCGCAATATTATTTTTGGGGTCCGGATTACGGGTAAGTGAAAGCGGCGGCCACGCATGCATATTCATTTCGGTTTCCGTGGTTTCGCTATAGAAGGAGTCGAGATGTGTATCGGAGAACCTGTCGGGGCCTGCGGGCGTTCCCCAAAGCTGGTAGACAAAGCTGGCAAGGCTGTAAAAAATCGGCTTTCCTTTATATATTTCGATGCCGCGAAGGCGATGCGGCCCGGTAGCGACAAAAATGTCGGCACCATTGTCGAGTGCGGCATGGGCAAGCTCGACCAAATAATCAGCCGGATCGTCGTTGAGCTCCGAGGTGCGCAATCGGGTGGCGCTATCGTGGGTATGGATAGAAGCTATCATAAAGTCGCTCCACTCTTTCCCTTGACGAATACTGCGCAGGTTCAAGCGAAGGTCGTCCTCGTTCATGTGCCAGCTCAGACCGCACGGATTGTCGCCAACTTCGAACATCGTAGTATAGAGCATCGTTTGCCTGTTGGCATCAGTAATTTTTCCATATAGGTGTGCCAGCACATCACCGATTCGGTCGCCATCCTTCCCCTCCGGCTCAAGTCCCATCGCAGCAAGAGCCTTCCTGCTCTCTTCCTCCTCCACCTGTTTGATTTTCAAGATTCCTTCGTACAGCTCAGGCGTAAGAACAATACTCGGGGTGCAGCGCAAAAAGTTAATCCCGGCTGCGCCATTGCGGTTTCCGGCTTGATAAGAGGCCATCTCCATACCACAATCGGCGCTGCGGGAGGACTGGTTATCCACACGACCTCGCATCGACATTGTCATGGCGACCAATCCGATGCGTCCCTTAGGTGTTTCAAAGTATTGCGGCGCTCTCGCATCCTCAAGATTGGTGCCGGTTCCGGCATATACGACTCCGGCTTCTTGGAGGAACTGGTTGCTTTTCAACATCTCCTCCACACCTTGATCGGTGGAATGGTTGGACGAGCGGGCGACCAAGCCAAAGCCCATTTTCTTGACGTCCTCGGCAACCTCTTTGCAGCCCTGCAAGCCGCCGATTCCCTTTATGGCATTCCGATAGTCACCAAAATTGGATTCCATATTGCCAAACGCCACATCGCTTTCAAGGATTGGGTCGAGAATGCTGCGCACAGCGGGGTCGGTGCGCTGTGTAATGGGGTTTGTCTGGATGATATCGCCCACAACCGTTAGGGTGAATGGCTCAGTGATGGCGGGATTTGCGAAATGTTCTTCTCGCATTTTGACGATTGCGGGGTGGTTTGACAGCTCTTGCGGTTGGTTATTCATAATCGCATCTCCTTATTGTTATTTTCGGTCATGAAAGCTTTGGATAAATCGCATTTGATACAATGCCTATCCAGTCCGTGAGGAAGCCCTTGCTTCTAAGACGAACAGCCGGAGCGGCCAGATTGAATTCTGGCCGCTCCGGCCAATGAGCGCACATTTGGGCTTATCCCTATTTATTGCGCAAGTAAGCTTCGTATTCCTCCCAGAAGCCAAGCGCCTCCTCGTGCGGAGGATCAATCATTTTTACTTCATCGCCAAGATCCATAAACTGCGCATTTTCTGCGAAGGGCTCCCATACGGGCAGCCCCGGTCCGTTCGGGTCGCCTGTGGCAGCAAAGTTCACAACATAGGCGGAGACAGTATCAGACAATTCCCGGTCATACTCATTGAATACCTCATTCTCCGAAGCAAATTTTAGATTGTTGAGCCAGTAGAGAATATCACTGCAATGGTAGGCATTCTGCATGGTACGCGACTCAGGCGAGTCTACGGGGAAGCGGGAGAAGTTATAGGCGTATACCCGATCATTTTGGTAAAGGGAATCCAACTGACCCCATTTGCGCACATGCCAGGTGTACTGGTTGTCGGTCAAGGCATAGACTTTGTCATCCAAAGCCCGCTCGGGAGTATCCGACGGATAAATCGCCAAGAATTCCTCCATATAGGGGCCATAGATTCTTTCCGCATTGGCCAAAACTGTGTCGTAATTGTAGTTTTCGTATTCCTTTTCCATCGCCAAGTAATATGGACCCGCTTCGGCGTACGTGTTGCCAACCATAATCTGCACATCATTTTGCTTGCCCGTCGCAAAGAGATTGTAGACCGTATCGGGGATGACATAGCCATCAATAACCGGTCTGCATATCCGATTAGTAGGCACCCCAAACTCCATCAGCTCGGCAGAAGTCATTGCCCGAAGGTCTGCAATGGTCACATCCTGCTCATCCAGATATGCCGCACCTTGAGCCGACAGCTCGGCAAGGGTGCGCAGTTGATTAAC
>JGI994J12354_10004183_pt1 | contig 13101 bp, 11 predicted proteins | sample IntmicLarv3ML3BL_FD_12354 | JGI IMG/M metagenome (IMG submission 12354)
GATGGCATGCCTCGACCGCTTTACCCTGCCTGCGCTCTGATTGACGCATGAGCTGAATCTTGTAACAGCAGCGCTCTGCAACCCGAATGGTTGCAGAGCGCTGCTGTTTGCTGCTATCGGCACAGTCCTTTCCTTTTTTCATTCCATGTCCGAAAACAGCTGGAATCTATTCGGAAATGTGATATACTATAATAAAAACATGTGCAGACGGGGAGGTCGAAAGGCATGTTGGACAACAATAGCCTGTATGCGGCATTCAAAGCGAAGGACAGCCGTTTTGACGGTCGTTTCTTCGTCGGCATATCGTCAACCGGTATATACTGCCGCCCGATATGTAAGGCGCGGCAGCCGAAAGCCGAAAACTGCTCTTTTTATTCCACGGCTGCGGAAGCGGAGCAGGCCGGATACCGTCCATGCCTTTTGTGCAGGCCGGAGATTGCTCCCGGTTCCTCCGTCGCAGATGCAACTGCCGTCCTGGTTCGCAAAGCGGCAAGACTGCTGGAGGAAAATTGCGGCAGCGGACAAAGTTTGGAAGAGCTTGCCGGACGGCTCGGCTGTACCAGTCGGCATCTGCGACGTGTTTTCACGGCGGAATACCATGTATCGCCGGTTCAATATCTTCAAACATGCCGCTTGCTCCTCGCAAAAAATTTGCTCACCGATACAAACCTCTCCGTACTTGATGTTGCAATGGCCGCCGGATTCGGCAGCTTACGCCGCTTCCATGACCTTTTCAAGCATCACTATCGTCTCTCCCCGACGGCTTTGCGGAAAAGAATGTCGGAGGGCAAAGGACAGAGTGCCGATATCACCTTGTCTTTGGGCTATCGGCCGCCGTATCGCTATGATGAGATATTAAGATTTCTTGCAGGGCGCGCAATCCCCGGCGTAGAGGTCATCAAAGACCATGCGTATTGGAGAACCGTATGCTTGCAAAACGCAGACAAGGAGCCTGTTTATGGCTGGATAAAAGTAAGTCATGCGCCCCGGAGGAATGCGTTGACCGTCACACTGAGCGAAGCTCTGCTGCCCGTTTTGGCACAGGTTTTAGCCAAGGTGCGCCACCTGTTTGACCTGTACTGTAATCCGGAAACGATAACGGAAACGCTCTCGGCAATGCATGCGATTCGTCCCGGACTTTGCGTGGCGGGAATCCGCTTGCCCGGCAGCTTTCAGCCCTTTGAAATGGCGGTGAGAGCCGTGTTGGGACAGCAGATATCAGTGAAGGCGGCAAGTACGCTGGCGGGAAGACTGGTGGACGCATTTGGCACGCCGGTGAAAACGGAGGTGGCGGGCCTGACACATATTTTCCCCTCGTCGGGGGATATCCTTGCTTTGGGTGAGCCTGTTGAGCATCATCTTGGCCCCCTCGGTATTACAGCGATGCGGGCAAGAACAATCCGTGCGCTGGCAACGGCATTTCAATGCGGCGAAATTGAATTTCATGTCCCGACGGAGCCGGAAGCGGAGATGAAAAAGTTGCTCGCCATTCCGGGCATCGGGCGCTGGACGGCACAGTATATTGCCATGCGCACAATGGAATGGCCTGACGCCTTTCTTGAAACAGATGCCGGCGTGAAAAAAGCGCTGGCGCCTCACAGCTCAAAAGAGCTGCTTCAAATAGCGGAAGCGTGGCGGCCGTGGCGCAGCTATGCGACAATCAATTTGTGGAACGCACTGCAGGCGGAGGAAAGGACGGAGGATTGACATGTATTACAAAACGAACTACGCATCACCACTTGGCCTGATTACACTGGCCTGTGACGGGCATCGTCTTGTCGGTTTGTGGCTGGAAGGGCAGAAGTATTTTGGCGGGACTATTTCCGATGTGATGACGGAGAAAAGCGACCTGCCCATATTCGACGCAGCCAAAGGGTGGCTGGACCGATATTTTGCCGGCGAACATCCCGCCATCTCCGAATTGCCGCTGGCTCCAATCGGCGGGGAGTTCCGTCAAGATGTATGGCGTGTTCTCTGCGAAATTCCATACGGTGAGGTTACGACTTACGGCGATATTGCAAAGAAGGTTGCGGCGAACATGAACCGGAAAAGTATGTCCAGCCAGGCGATTGGNGGGGCGGTCGGCCACAATCCAATTTCTATCATCATCCCCTGTCACAGGGTGGTCGGCTCCAACGGCAGCTTAACAGGCTATGCAGGCGGCGTCGCCGCAAAGACAAAGCTGCTTGCATTGGAGGGCGTTGACATGTCTCGTTTCTTCACGCCTAAAAAAGGCACGGCCCTTTGAAAGAGGGGTGGCTCCGGAGGGTGTTTTTCGACGAAGGCCACCATGTTTTCCCATCGGGCTTTCCTCCCCGATGCTGAAAAAAATCTTCTCAATTCCTGCCCGCTGTGATATACTGGAGATAGAAAAGGACATGTTTCTTTTTGTATGCAATTCATTTTTTGAAATCAACACCAAATTGCTCATAAAAAACTGTGCGTAAGAAGTGGCCTGTCAAAAGGAGAATTACATAAAAGGAGGACTAAAATGAAGCCATGGATCATCAAATCCCTCTGCTACGGAAAAATTACTGTACCGAAGGGGAATCTCGCAGCAGGATTGGACCCGGACTTACTCATCGACTTCCCGTATAGCGGCTTTCTCCTGCAAAACGGAACACAAAATGTACTGGTAGACACCGGCATTCATGAAGACCACATTGTGGATGGCAAAGCATGGGGCGGTTGTGCAGCGGAAGGGGGAAGCCGCTTTGTGCTGGAGGCGCTGGAGCGTGAGGGCATTTCTCCAAAAGACATTGACACCGTGGTGTACACCCATCTGCACAACGACCACGCCGGTTGCGCCCTGCTCTTTCCTGAGGCAAAGACCTATTTCCAGAGGGACGAGTATGCAAACCTGCTCAATCCCCTGCCCACACAAAAAATTCGGGAGGATTTTGACGCAAGAACCCCCGGAGACCTGGCGCAGCTCAAGGATATTTACATGTTTGACGGGGATTTGACCCTGCCCAATGGATTATCCTTTTACAAGGTGCCGGGACATACCTCCGGCTCCATGGTCATCGTTGTACCGACCGCAAAAGGACGCTATGTCCTCACAGGAGATATCCCCCACCTCAGTTTGTCTCTCTTCCCCAAGCTGGATAAGTATGAGCTGCTGGGTGGTGAAATCATCGACATCACCCCCGCTCCCGACAACATGATGCCCTATTTGTTTAACAGCGTCATTTACGACCACTACGCAGCTTTTGACAGCTTCAATAAAATCAAATGTCTGGCTGAGGAGTTCAAGCCTGAGTGGTATCTCACGGGTCACGACCCCTGGGTCATTAACCGCCATACCTTTGGTTGATAAGAAGCATCGGCTTTGGAACCGTCAAAAAAAGACAGCTCCAAAGCCGATGCTTTTTCATTCCTCAATGCCTGTTATGACAGAGGCTTTGAGGGATTGTCATATCTTGCCGCATCCCGTCTGAATCGTGACGGGATGCCAACGTCGAAGCGGGAACATGAGAGCTGCGACTTTTTAAGCCGCACGCATCTCTTTCTCAAAACAATCGTTATTCCGGCCGAATGAAGGTGGCCTTGAGAGAGACCTGCTCAATAGACTGATCGGGATTCTCAATCAGAGAAACGATTTGAGCGCCGGCGGTGCGCCCCAGCTCTGCGGCAGGCTGTTTGATGGAGTAGATATTGCGCAGAGCATAGTTGCGGTAGCCGCTGTCGTTATAGCCGACCACTGCAATTCTGTCTCTGAGGTTTTGCTTATCCAAATAGTAGAGCACATCATCGGTCATCACGTTGTTTGAAACAATGATTGCCGTGCAGCCAAGCCCGATGAGCTTTTCCGCATTTAAATTCGATTCATTGTGCATAGAAGTTCCGACGCAGATATAGTGCGCATCAATGGGCAGACCGTGCGCCTCCATGGCGCTTCGATAAGCGCTCAGGCGCTCCTGCGTGGTGGATAGGTGGGCAAGACCTGTGATGTAGCCGATGCGGGTATGCCCCTCGTGAATTAAAGCCTCCACCGCTTCGTAAATGGCATAGTAGTTTGAAACAACAATGGAGTTTTTCGGGCAGTCGGCAATGGCTCTGTCGATAAAGATGTGCGGCACATCAGAGGGAATCAGATGCTCCAGCGCCTGATACGAATTGAGGGTGCTTGCAATAATCAGGCCGTCCACAATGCCGTTTGCCAGAACGCCGACATTTTCGAGTTCTCTCTCCGGCGTCTCCTTGGTGTTTGAGACAATCAGGCGGTAGGAGCTTTTTCCGATGATTTTTTCAACCTCTTCAATAATCGTCGCAAAAAAGGCGTTTGCGATATCCGGCACGATAAAGCCAATGAGATTCTTCTTCCCCGTCTTGAAAATACGCGCCATCAAATTGGGACGGTAGCCAAGGGTATCAATGCTCTCAAGGACGCGGCGGCGGGTGTCGTCCGCCACATAGCGGGTGTTGTTTATCACATGACTGACCGTGGCAATGGAAACATCTGCCATGCGGGCAACCTCACTCATATTCACATTCGCCATCCATACATCCGTCCTTTTTGCAGTCTTGAGAAGTATCATAATTATATATGAAGAAGTTTTTTTTGTAAAGAGATGAATCAAAGCAGGAGCAAGCAGCAAGACGCTCCGCATCTGTATTATGGCAGCAAGAAGCCATTGGTAAAACTGCACAAGAATTTCGGAGAAAATACGGCGAAGATATCAATTGACGGAAAATCGAGGCGGATGATATACTGTTATCGCAAGGTAAACGTTTACGCAAGCGTTTGCTCGAAGCAAATAATACAAAAATCGGGGGATAATGTAATGAAAAAATCCATCTCAATCTTGCTAACATTGGTATTGATTCTCTCTCTTGCCGCTTGTGGCGGCACACCGGCAACACCCACGCCGGCGCCGGCGCAGCCCACACCTGCCGCAGGTGCGCAGGACACTGTGCGCGATAATTCCGACATCACGGTTGCTTATGCTGTGTCCCCGTTGACGACACAGATTTTCCGCGACCAGGTAACTGCACTGGAAGCCTACGCAAAGGAAATCGGCATCAACTTCATGTACACCGCCTGCGCAACAGAGTCCGACAAGGTAACTGCCTGCGAGAACTACATTGCCATGGGTGTTGATGTTTTGCTGGTTCACGTCGGCGACGCAATGGTATACGAGGACGTGATGAAGGAAGCTCACAGCAAGGGCATCGCATGGTTCTCCTATGACACCAATATTGAAGGCAGCGACGCTTACTATGGCTGGAACAATTATAGCCTTGGCCGCGCCATTGGCGAAAATGCCGCCATTTGGATTAACGAAAATTTCGCTGCGGATGAAATCTGTAATGCAGCCAGCGCCAATTACCCCGCCCTGCCGTTCTTGCTTGAGCGCGAAAACGGCTATCGCGACGCCATCGAAGAGTTTGCCAACTGCACCGTCGAGTGGGTTGCAGAGGGCGACGGCGGCATCGTGGAATTCGGCGTGACCTCCGGCGAGAACTTCCTGCAAATCGGCAAGGAAATCAACCTTGTTGTGGGCATCAATGATTCGGGTTGCGTCGGCGTTTACGAAGCTTTCGAGGCTGCCGGTTATGGCACCGCAGCAGATTCCAGAGTGGCGATTTTCGGCTGCGATTCTGACCCTGAGGCATTGGAGCTCATCAGCAAGGGTACGATTTATAAGGGCAGCATCAACACCGGACTTGTCGCACTTGCACCCGACTTCATTGATATTTGCGTGGATTTGGCAAACGGTCAGGGCGGCGGCGACCACTGGGGCGATTTCATTAAAGTTACCATTGACAACGTAGCCGACTATATGTAACGCATCCTGCTGCGAAATCCTCTGCATTCATGCAGCATCATGAAGTGAATAGCAGCAGACAGTAATGCTGATTCTTCAATCATCGGGCGAGTGAATTCTCACTCGCCCGATTTTTCAGGAGGGAGAGATTTGCCCAATATGGATAACCTGTTGCGTATCGAGCATTTGACAAAGGTTTACCCCGGCGTTGTTGCGCTGGACGATGTGTCTCTGGAGGTGCGCTGCGGAGAGTGTCTGGCGTTGGTCGGTGAAAACGGTGCAGGTAAGTCAACGCTGATTAAAGCAATTACCGGTGCCATTGCGCCGGACGGCGGCACCATCACCTTCGAAGGGAACACCTATCATGAAATGACACCTACGCTAAGCCGTTCTCTTGGAATATCTGCAATTTATCAGGAGTTTGTACTTTGTCCGCCCCTGCGGGTGGCTGAAAATATCTACATGGGTCAGCGCCCCACCGCCGGCCCTTTTCAAAATGAGCGCATGATGCTTGCCAATGCGCAGGAAATTCTCGACCGTTTTCAGGTGAACAATTTCAAAGCCACTGCGCTGATTCGAGACTTGTCGGTGGCTTACAGGCAGATGGTTGAAATTGCTAAGGCCATTGCACTCAATGCAAAGCTGCTCATTATGGACGAGCCGACAGCCCCTCTGTCTGACCATGAGGTGGAGGTACTCTTTCGCATCATTGATGAGCTAAAGAGCAACGGCATCACCATCATTTACATCTCACATCGATTGGACGAGCTATACCGCATCTCTGACCGGGTGACTATCATGCGGGACGGCAAGGTAATTACAACGCAAGACACGAATGATTTGACCAAGGATCAAATCATTGCCCACATGGTTGGTCGGGAGCTGACGAATAAATTCGACGAGCGCAGCAACCCGCTCGGTCCTGTGCTGTTCGAAGCGAAGAATTTGGGAGGAAACGGTGTGCAGCCTTTCTCCCTCACGCTTCACGCAGGCGAGGTGCTGGGAATCGGCGGCCTTGTCGGCGCAGGGCGCACCGAATATGCCCAGCTCTTGTTCGGCTCGGCGAAGAAAAGCTGCGGTGCATTGTATTTGGATGGCAAGCTGGTTGAACTTACTTCCCCTGTCGATGCCGTAAAGCATGGCATCGGCATGGTGACGGAGGACCGAAAGGCAACCGGCGTCATGCTGCGCATGAACGTGCGGGAAAACATTGTGGTACCGATTCTCAAGCGCATTTCCCGCTATGGCTTTGTCAACAGAAAGACCGAGCAACAAACGGCGGAGCAGCAAATTTCTGCGCTGCGGATCAAGACGCCAAGCAAAGAGCAGCTTGTGAGCAATCTCTCCGGCGGCAATCAGCAGAAAATCGCCCTCGCAAAATGGCTGGCAAACGACTCCAGAGTACTCATTTTGGATGAGCCGACCCGCGGCATTGATGTTGGTGCGAAAAAAGAAATCTACAATCTCATCAACGAGCTGGCTGCGCAGGGAAAGGGCATCATTATCATATCCTCAGACATGGAGGAAATTATGGGTATCACCGACAGAATGTACATTTTGTACGAAGGAACAAACGTTGGCCTTTTGGAAAAAGCAGATTACACGCAGGAGCGCATTTTACAGTATGCCTCCGGTGAGATTAAGGGTGAAGAAGGAGCGTCGCCATGAAGACAGCAGTCAAAATTCTCAAGGACTACACTATTTTCGTTATGCTTATTATTCTAGCGGTGATGTTCACCATGGGAAATCCGGCATTTATCTCCAGTTCTAACATCATTACCATTCTGCGCCAATCATGTATTCTCGGCATCTGTGCCATGGGTCAAATGACCATTTTGATTGTCGGCGGCGTGAATTTATCGATGGGCTCCTCTGTGTCACTGACCACTGTTCTCATTGCGCTTTTGACCGTGCGCATGGGTATTCCCTGGCCGGTTGCCTTTGCTCTCGCCATCGTCATGTGCAGTGCCATTGGCTTCATCACCGGCCTTATCATTGTCAAGGCCAAAATCGTCCCCATGATTGGTACAATCGCTATCTCCATTCTCATCAGCGGACTGTCTTACATCGTCTGCGGCGGCCTGCCAATCTCCGGTCTTTCCGACGCAACGAAGTGGTTTTACCGTGGCAGTGTGGGGCCGATTCCCGTGCCGATTATCATTTGGTTTATTGTGATTCTCGTTTTTGCGGTCATGTTTAAATACACTTATTTTGGCCGCCACATTTTCATCACCGGCAGCAATGCGGAGGCTGCCCGTCTTTCCGGCATCAACACCACCTTTATCTGGGTATCCGCATATACCATCTGCGGCGCTCTGGCCGGTTTGGCAGGGCTGCTGATGCTTGGGCGTCTGGGTTCGGGTCAGCCGACGGCGGCGGAAACCCTTGACATGGATGTGCTGGCCGCTTTGATTATCGGCGGCGTGAGCTTTATGGGCGGCGAGGGTAAAATCAGTAAGGCCGTGGGCGGCATTGTTCTCATCTCTCTGCTGAAAAACGGCATGACCCTCAACGGCATCAACGAATATGTGCAAAGAGTTGTCACCGGTGCGGTATTCCTCTCTGCGGTTTGTCTGGACGCCTTCCAGCACCGCCCGAAGAAACCCACTCTTTTCTCTGCACCACCGGATGCAGAAAAGGAGCGTGCGCAAGAATGAAGCCAATCTATCGGAAATATCTGGAACCGGCCTACGGCGAGCCATCCCCTGAAGCCATGATTGAAACACCTCAGCGCATGGATTTTGAAAATCTTGCGGCGTGGCGACATAAGACGCATTTGGAAACCATTGCGCATCTGACTCATTTGATGAAGCCCTGCGCCTGCTACGAGCCGCTGATGTCAATTTCTGTTGTCAACACGCTCATTCATAAGGACAGTCATGATATCCCCGTACGCATCTATCGCCCGCATGGTGAAGGCCCTTTTCCGGTGATGGTATTCTACCACGGCGGCGGCTGGTGCATGAACAATTTGGATGTTTACGATTATGTTCCCCGGTATTTTGCTCAATATGGCGGCATTATGGTTATCACACCGGACTATCGCCTTGCGCCGGAGCATAAGTATCCCAAAGGTCTGGAGGATGCTTATGACACGATGCTCTGGGCGCATGCCCATGCGGCAAAGTATGGCGGAAGCACGGAGAGCTTCACGGTCTGCGGGGATTCTGCCGGCGGAAATTTTGCAGCCGCTGTAAGCATGATGGCCCGCGACAAAAAGGGGCCGGTCATTCACAAGCAGTTTCTCATCTTTCCTGCCACAGTGCTAAATCCGGGGTATCGCAGTGAATCCGAGCTGCGCTACGGCGACGGCGGGTACTTCTTGGAAATCAACAGCGAGCGGAGTATGTGCGAATGGTATCTCGACCGTCCGGAGCAGGGCGCCGAGCCATATGCTTCTCCGCTGTTGGCGGAGGATTTGTCCGGCCTGCCGCCCGCCTGCTTTATCTCGGCGGAGTGCGACCCGATTTTGGATCAGGCGCTGATGTATGCAGCGAAGCTGGAGGATGCGGGCGTGGCAGTGGAGTATCATCTGGTGACGGGGATGGTACACGCCTTTATCAACCGCCCCTACCAAAAGACCTTTGAATCCTTTGATGCCATCATTCGTGCAACGCCGCCAATTTCAACCTGAAGGAGGGTTTTATTGTGAACATGAAAGCCTTGGTTTTAACTGCGCCGAAAACACTCAGCGTGCAGGAGGTGCCTGTGCGCCAGCCGCAGGAGGCGGAACTTCTGATTCGGGTCAGAGCTTGCGGCGTTTGCGGCACGGATTTACATATGTTTCACGGAGATAAGGGCGCCTTTGACAATTCTTTCCCTCTCATCATGGGACACGAATTTTCCGGCGAAATTGTGGCCTGCGGCGAAAAGGTAACACGCTTTCAAGTGGGCGACCATGTGGCGGTAGACCCGAATATTTACTGCGGACAATGCCCCGCCTGCCTGTGCGGCGATGTGCATTACTGCGAGAATATGGTCGGCATCGGTACCACGGAATCCGGCGGCTTTGCGGAATACTGCACGGTTCCTGCACGGGCTGCCTATCGGGTGTCGCAGGACCTTGCCTTTGAATATGCCGCCATGGTGGAGCCGCTCGCCTGCTGCCTGCACGGCGTAGACCGCAGCGGGATTCGCCCCGGCGATACAGTTGCCATCATCGGCTTTGGTTCCATCGGGCAAATGATTTTTCAGCTTGTTCGCTGTGCCGGAGCAGCCCGCATCATTGTGATAGAGCCGATTGCCGAAAAGCGCCGCATCGCAGAGGCGATGGGAGCCTATCAGGTGATTGACCCCCACGCAGCACAGGTGGAGCAGGAGCTTTTGCAGGCGGGAGTGCAAATCAATTCCGTGATTGAATGCGTCGGCTTGAAGGCAACGATGGAAATGGCGGTGGAAATTGCCGGTAATCGGGCAACGGTGATGCTCTTTGGCTTGACGCCGCCGGAGACGAAACTGGAAATCCTCGCCTTTGAGCAGATATTCAAAAAGGAACTCACGCTGACCGGCTCCTACATTAATCCTCTGGTTTCCCAGAGAGTTGTGGATTTGCTCTCCTACGGCAGGCTGGATATGTCAAAGATTATCACAGACCGCATTGCGCTGTCCGATGCTGTGAAGGTGTTCACCGACGATTCATACCGCAACAGCGGAAAAATTGTAATCGGCGATTTCTAAAGGCTTGTTCGCAGACACGCAGGGTGCTGATTGATACGGATGCGAACGAGGCGTAAATATGAACTTCAACCCGAAGCGGCAAATCCTGAACACCTCGACATGCCAACCGGCAAGCCGGAAAAATACCTTGGCATGCTTGCCGCCTTCGGGAAATCGTGTTCACTTTTTAGCATACCTGACTCCAACGGGAAAACCATTGGCTCAGGTACTTGGAAGGGAGAGAGAGCTTCTTGAGAACACAATATGGTGTGGTAGCCTTGGGAGAGAGCCTGATTGATTTCACTCCGGCGGGCACCAACGAAATAGGAATGCAGCTCTTTAGCCGAAACCCGGGCGGCGCACCGGCTAACGTTTTGGCAATGTATGCAAAGCTGGGCGGCGAGGCCGCATTTATCGGACGGGTGGGAAACGACCCCTTCGGACAGTTTTTGATTCAAAACATGTATGAGGCGCATATTGATGTGAGCGGAATACAGTGCGACGACGAAGTGCCAACGACACTTGCTTTCGTGCAGCTGGATGAAAAGGGCGAACGCAGTTTCAGTTTTTATAGAAATCCGGGGGCGGATATGATGCTGCGACAGGAGGAAATCCCCGCCGCTCTCATTGATGCGTGCCGTGTATTCCACTTTGGCAGCGTCTCACTCACGCACGAGCCATGCTGTGCCACCACGCTACTGTCGGCGCAGGCCGCACGCAAAGCGGGTGCCATCATCAGCTATGACCCGAACTTTCGCAGCTTTCTCTGGTCTGATTTAGAGCAGGCAAAGCAGCGATTGCTTGCGGCGGTGAGACTGACGCATCTGCTCAAAGTGTCCGAGGAGGAGCTGGTTTTACTGACCGGCGAGAGCCTGCTGGACAAGGGCGCAAGCCAGCTTGCGGCTTTGGGGCCAAAGGTCGTGATTGTCACGTTGGGCGAGAAGGGTGCGTTTTTTTATACGGCGCAGGCCAGCGGCGTTGTGAAAACTTACGATGTGAAAACCGTGGACACAACGGGTGCCGGCGATGCATTTTGGGGTGCAACGCTCTTTCGGCTCAGAGGTAAAAATCTTCCGCAAATTGAGGCGCTTACCGCAGCTGAGTGGAGCGATATCTTGAAATTTTCTAATGCGGCAGGGAGTCTCACCACTGCGGCGAAAGGTGCGATTCCGGCAATGCCGACTTTGGGGGAAATTGATGCCTGTATGGAGCGGTGTAGCATTCTGCAACAATAAATGTCCACATGCTGCAATAAACTATGATTCCACAAGCCATTATGAAGCGACGTTCTGGGAAAAGCACACCCAAACCGGACAGCAGGGTTCGAAAGCCTTGTTGTCCGGCGTTTACAAGTGATTCTTTCACTTTTTCCACACACCAAATCGGACATATGATTTAAATGGAATAACCCTAAAACCCTTGAATCCCACCGGTTTTCGGGTAACAAAACAACGGTTGGTAATCAAAACACTCGTAAAAGTGTTCAGATTATCAACCGTTGTTCCATCTGACATTAGTGGTGATTTTAGATGTTTTGCTGGGTGTTCCTGGGTGAAATAGTGAATAGACATTGATTGTTAGCAAACTACCTTACTGCATATATAGTTTATAATTGTCAACTATCTGTGTGCCAAGGAGCTTAAACTGGTCAAGCAGTTGATTGACTCGCACTGCATTGTTGAGCACCTTTGGTTTAACAACATTTTCGGAAAACTGCGCAATATTGTTCTTTAAACGCAAAAGCAAGTCAGGGGTCATTATTCTTAATCTGCTTATGTGTCAATGGGTCTGCCACATAGATTTTCTGTAAAAGCGCCATGCCTGCATATTTTTCATTGGAGAGCATCCTGTTGATGGTGACCGTACTCCATCAATCTTACCTGCTTTTGCATCCTTGATCATGCGTTTGAATTCTTTCCGTTTTGAAAAGTCCGTTCCGCTTATACACTCGGAATAAACTCCAGCGAGTATCCAGTCAGGGTTCTCATTGATATATCGTAGTCCTTGCGCCCATCCGGATACTCCAGATAGGGCATCTTAGTTTTAAGATCAAACTTGGCCACCGGAACTCCATTGTTTTCCTGCATCTTCACGTGGAGACGAACGCCTCGCTTGATGCGGTTGACCTCAAGTTGGTCATCAACTTCGGTTTTCTGCGTGATATGCCTAACAATTTCATCCATGTTCGTTCTCCTCCTTTTACTCTATTACACACTATCGAGAGGAAAAAAGCTATACGAATTCTTTTCCTCAAATATGAATGTTCATAAATTAGGGTATTGTCCATCTATTGAACGCCAATAATATCACTTTTCTTCAAAAAAATCGCATTACAGCATTTTCTTCGTACGGCCCTGCTAAAAACTTTTGTGCAGCAATATCTAAAAGTTCTTTAATTACTGTTGATTTAAATACCAAACCTATTATTCTGAAACGATGCCCTTGTGTTGCCTGCACCGCAAAGCGCCGCATTAATCGCAAAGGTGAGAGACAGGGTCGGAAATCCATAAATCTGAATTTTAAAATAGGCCAGCGCCTCTGTTATCGTGCGTTCAGAAATCTCCGTACCCGCCATCCAGCGAAGAAGCGGCTCGGCGCAATAATTCATCACAACACACAACACCGCAGTAACTGCCAGCGCAATGATAATCGACTGTTGAAAGGCGGAGCTTGC
>JGI994J12354_10004184_pt1 | contig 13098 bp, 8 predicted proteins | sample IntmicLarv3ML3BL_FD_12354 | JGI IMG/M metagenome (IMG submission 12354)
GAGGAAGACCGGCGGGCGGCGCTGGAGACTGAGCAAATTGCAGCAGCTTATGTTGCATACGATAAGTTCCTTAGAGAAAACGAAAGAGAAGCGCGCCTTACAGAACGATATTGGTGGAAATACAATGACGATGCGACGCGTGACACAGTATGTATCATAGATGTTTGCGGTGATAGTACGCCGGAGCTCTGTTGGTTCGTAATTGATGAAGAATCATTGTCTCGAAACATGTCTTATGATGATTATGATATAGCTCATTTTCGTATATATTCTTATCAAGAAGGTGAACTCAAGTTGCTCTTATCTTTGCAATCTTCGAAAGCCGGAGTGTGGAATAATTTTTTCCTTGCAAGCGACGGAGCACTCTATTGTCACAATGAAGGGGGCCAAAGCGATATTTCATCTGAACTTGAAAAATATCTTCTGAATGACGGCTTACTGACACCACTTGAAGCGACTATCCTGTCCACAGAGGCATCATATCCAGAGCATTACTATATAAGTGATAAAGGTAATATTGAATCAGAGGGTGTGCATTGGGAAAATCAAAGAGAAATATCGAAAGATGACTACGCTTCACGGATAGATCATATCATTCAAAACGCTAGTGAGGCGCTTTTCATTGAGAATTATGACGGAGTAAGATATAGGAGCGTTTTCAATTACAATGACCCTTCTATACAATATATGCCGGAAACAGCACCGGTTGCGATGAATTATGATGAAGCGCTTACCTTCCTTGCGTTAAAAATTGATCCGACATCATCTCCGGCACCTGGATGGAAACCAACACAGAACCCTTCTAGGAGCGAGGCCGAGGCAATTGCAGAGCAAGTAGCACGAGAATTGGGCTATACATATGAATTTATTGTAGACAGTGGCCGAGATATGCAGGAACGAGACGGAGAAGCCTATTACACTGTTTCTTTGCTATATTACGACGGTATAGGGCAACATGCAGAAATAGAACTGTATATCTTTGTTGGCTCCCAAAGCGGAAAAGTCTATTTTAATGATACATATCCGAACCTTCGCGATGCATTGATTTTCAAAGCATATACGCGTCCATTTTGAGGGTGTTTGACTGCATTTTGGTACTACCTGAATGCGGCTCCACAGAATATTTAGTCGGGTCGGAGACACTCGGATGCCGATGCGTTGCATGCCGAAAATGTCGTGATGGAGGAACCTGATCCAGCGACGCAGCAGTATGCCTTGCTGATGGAGTAATTACGTGAGAACAAGTGGATTGATTAGGAGGATATGATCATGAGCCTTACTCCGGGAGAAGCGCTTTTTTATGGGGGGATTGCAGGGATGGTAGTTGTGATTGTTGTCGCCGTTGTCGTCGTCACTGTCCTCGCAGGAAGCAGAAAACGTTTACGCCAAAAGATGGAACAAGAGTATGGTGGCAAGCTTGCCGCTCCGATATCGAAGGAGTAAACCGTCATGGCAAAATGGATAGGTCTCTCTTCGGACGAGAACGACTGCTACTTACTTGAACTCCTATGCAAAGAATGGGCGGCGAAGTGGAATCTCGATGAATGGGAGGGTTCGTTCTATATTAATCCGAAGGAATATTTGGTGCAAATGCCACCCAATGGCGAAATTGATTTTTGCTGTATTGATGTAACAACGGAAGGCTCCCTTGCAGTTGCAGAGGAGACTAGGCGTTGTTATCCAAATGTCAAAATGTTGCTGCTAGCCTCTCCTGCCCAGTCTCCCACTGAATATGTAAAACCCGGTATTCTGGCAACCGCTCTGTTGCTGAAACCTGTTGAGTATGTGCAGATGCAAATGGTCATTGGGGAGATGCTTAAGGAGATAGCGTTTGAATACATGGATTGTAGCAAGAGTTTTTCCCTAGATATAGAAAGAAGGCGCATCGTGATACCCTATGCACAGATCGTTTATTTTGAAGCCAAGGAGCGACGAATCCTTTTATATACGGTAACAAAACAGTATATATTCTATGATACGCTTCAAACCTTGGTAGAGCGATTGCCCGCTTACTTTATTAGGTGTCACAGAGGATACATTGTAAACACGCGCCAAATCCAGTGGGTCGATTTTTCTGCAAATGCAATCCATCTGCGCAACGGATACAAGGTTCTCGTTTCACGCAACAAAAAGGCTCTTCTGCGGAGGCTGATAACATAAAAGTTATACTCTGTGGTTGGTGTAATTCAGAATGATCTGGCTAGTACTTTCCTGCACTGGTTACCCGAGCTCGAAATCTTGTTACCCATATTCTAGAATGCGACCGAAATGATTGATCATGGAGTTGATGAACAATGGTCCGATGCATGCGCTGTATGCACCTGTATCAACAAGGAATTTGCCCGGTGTGCAATTCATCGCCGGATTCTGTTAGAAATTTACCCCATCAGCTTGCGACGGGAACGCGCTTAAGCAAAAAGTATATCGTCGGCGCTGCCCTGGGGCAGGGTGGGTTTGGGATCACATATGTCGGCTGGGATGACATCCTCGATCTTAAGGTTGCGATCAAGGAACTCTTCCCCATGCGTCTCGCGGTGCGCGACACATCGGAGGAGACGGTTCACGTTATGCAAAACGCGCACCGTCCGTTGTTCGAAAGCATCAAACAGGCATTTCTCGACGAGGCGAGAACGCTCGCCCGCTTCAATGACGATCCCTCCGTCGTTTCCGTGCGCGAATATTTCGAGGCAAATGGAACGGCCTATATCGTAATGGATTTTATTGATGGACTAAACATGGGCCATTTTGCAGCCGAAGAGACGCTCTCTCCCGAGCAGGTGCTCTCCATGATACGCCCGCTGTTTCCCACGCTGTCGCGCGTCCATGAGGCGGGGCTCCTGCATAGGGATATCAGCCCCGACAACATCATGATTATGAAAGATCAGCGGATCAAGCTGGTGGATTTCGGGGCGGCGCGAAGTATGTCTCTACATGGCGAGGAAAGCAACACTGTCAACGTCAAGGACGGTTACGCCCCCGAAGAACAGTATCGAACGCATGGAAAGCAAGGGCCTTGGACGGATGTATACGCACTTGGTGCGACCATCTACAGGCTGCTGACGGGCGTGAAGCCACCGCAATCTCTGGAGCGGATGGGAGAGGATCTGCTTCAACCACCATCCGGCCTATGCAAGGGAATCACAAAAGCACAAGAGACCGCAGTCCTGCGGGCTCTTGCCGTATTGCCGGAAAACCGTTTCCAAAGCATTGGAGCCTTCGAAACAGCTCTGTATGGCGATGTTGTAACGGAATTGTTGCCGCATACACCTCGAAAACCTTCTCCGTTGCGTTCTCGCGGCAAGACAAAGCGACGGATCATCACCGCGTGCGCGGCTGGCTTGGTTATGTTAGCCGGTGGCATTGCCGTTGTGATGATGAATTTCGGTGCTATGACTGGTTCTATTACGTTGGAACCCATTGAATACATGTTGATTGGAGACCAAAAAACGGTTGTGCAACATTCATCGCCGTTTCCTGTGAACAATGAGCGGTTGGGTTGGCACAGCAGCGACGAATCGGTTGTTGTCATAACTCCGGATGGCACACTGATAGCGAAAAACGAGGGCAATGCTTTCATAACGGTATCTTCGTTACGCGCCGAGGAAATGATGCGGATCGATATACATTCTCCGATCGAGGTAATAGAGGGCGTCGAGTCTGCGTATAGGCTTGGGGTTCACGACACAGTAAGCATCCTGCCACGATGTGCGCCGGAGAGCGCAAGCGAACCTCTCTCCTATCGCTCGCTCAATCCCGATATTGCCACCATCGACAAAGATGGCGTTCTGTACGGCGAGACTCCCGGCAAGACGACCATCCAGGTCTTAAGCAAGAACGTCGCGAAAAGCGCCGAGGTCGAGGTGTTCATCCCGGCGGTGTTGAGCGTGCTAGACGTGCCCAACGCGCTGGGAGAAGGCGAAACATTCGACTTTACCTATACCGTCAACGACGATGCCACCTATGGCGATCTGCGCATCGAGACGGAGGGCGCACTGCGACTAATGGGCAGCAACTTAGTCTTAGGCGATTTGCCCGAAGGTAAGGACAATGCGAAGGGATGGCTCGTGTTCTCGACGCCGCAGGAAGGGGAATTGAAGCGTTTCGAAGTTGCGGTAACCAACTCACACACGTGGATATGGAGCAATCAGGCGGTGTTTGTCAACAAATGGTACAATTATCCGATCGAGTTCGCCGCGCCCGTCGAGGACTGCACAGGATTCACCTATAGCTTTGTTCTCGAGCCGCTATTGAGTACGGACGGCATGAAGGATGTATCGTCCGAGCTAGAAAACTCTACCTTTCACATCTATATTCGCAACGAAGGGGACAACTGGATACAGGCAAAATCATTCGAGGTCGGCAAGGCAGGGGATACTTCGGTTGTTCAAGTTGCTTTTGAGCCGCAGACGATCGCGGGAATCATCTGCGTCCCGATGAAGAATGATCTAGGTGGTTCCTACCGCACGGACGAATGGCTCAGTGACATCAAGGTGGCGGAACGATGAAGCCCGCAAAAAGTACGCATACACATGCGGACATGTGGATTCGCAAAATTGCCCGGGTGTATGTCCTCGCTATCTTTACCCTTCTTCCCTTCGTAATCTCACAAGATTCCGATACCGCCATGGCGAAGAATAGCGCGTTTGTTTTTCTTACGGTCGTGTGCATCGTTGTAGCCGCGTTCGTCGGAGTCTTTGCACTCATACAAGATACCCGATCTATAGGGGCGCAATTAGGCAAACTGAGGAAAGAGCCGCTCTTTTGGCTGGTTATAGCCTATGTAGCAGTTCTGCTCCTATCCACTTTGTTTTCGAATGACAAAACGGCTGTTTTGCGTGGCTTCACCTCGCGGGATGAAAGCCTGCCAGCCCTTTTGCTCTATTTATTTGTATTTTGCTTTGTTGCACAGCATTATCGACGCTCTACAAGCGATTTTGTCGTGCTGTGCACTGTAGGGCTAGTCATTTCTCTCTATGGTTTATGTGCATACTATGGATTCGAGCCGATTTTCGGTGAATCCGAAGGCATCACGGGACAAGTTCTTCGTCACTATCCTTTTGTCGGAAACAAGACATATTTTGCCATCTACCTCAACATCCTCTTCTTCTTTGCCCTCGTGTTGTACATCAAAAGTCGTGCGCGCATACGCTTTTTCTTCGCGGGAGCCGCCTTAGTGTTTTTTTATGCGTTACTTTGTGTCAATATGGACAGCGGCTATGTGGGACTATTCACGGCGCTCGCGCTCGCTGTGCCGATCCTACTCGTCGAAAGGTACGAGTTGGAGGCTTTCGCTTGGATAGGAGGCGGATGCGCCTTACTGTTTCTGTTGTTCCAAGCCCTCTTTCCCCTCGCCAACAATTTCGGTGCACCGACGCGGTTTCTGATCGTTCCCGTCGCGTTGTTTGCAGTTTTATGCGTTTTGCTTGCAGTGTTATGCCGGAAGACGTCGATAGGGACCAGCGTATCTCGCCAAAGACTTGTTCGAATATACTTCATCATTCTCCTTATAGTGGTGATCGCAGCGTGGGTAATTTTACCCTTGATCGCTGATTGGTCAGACTCGCGGACATTGAGAGAAGCGGCGGAGCTTTCTCGGGGTCGTTTTTCGGATGAAATGGGAAGCGATCGCGGTTTTTACTGGAGAAGAGCCTTCGAGTTGTTCAAGCAAAAACCTCTTCTTGGGCATGGGCCGGATCAATTCTCGCCTGTGTTCATGCGAGAATATAACATCGAGATGTCCTCATATTTTTCTGACAACCTCATTCCCGATAAGACACACAATGAATACATACAGCGTCTGGTTGACACGGGCTTACTCGGGCTGCTTTGCTCGTTGGCGATACAAGGCTATATGCTGTATCGCGCATGGAGGAGCAAAAAGACACCGCTCGTTGCGGCGGCTGGTGTTGTGTGTGTCGCGTATATGGCGCAGGCGTTTTTCACGTTTGTAAATCCACTCACCACGCCTATCATGTGTATCGTCTTTGGTATGATAAGGCAGCAGACGTAACAAGGGCCGTGGATTGTTTACACTAAAGAAGAAGAAGAACGAAACAAGGTAAAATATGGGCTGATACGCATAATTGCATATCAGCCCATATCGACTTCACTGGATTTCATATCCTCGCCCTAACCATTCATGATGATGACAGCATCATAGTCATAGTTTAAAACAACGACGCATTCTTCACTAAGCCCAGAGCGAAGATTTCCAGTGAAAGATGTGCATGCATAGATATATATTGGCCTTTATCGGATTCCTCACTTTACGCTGTCAACGCTTATATAACCATTACCGATATTCATCCATTTTCCGTCTTCGCTATAACCGCTAACAGTAACAACAGCACCATAGTTGAGTTTTCCAACAATGCCATATTCCTTGTCGGGGCCGGAGCGAACATCCGCAACCGAAGCTGTGATTCGAACCTGGCCGTCCGACAGCTTGGGAAGCTCCTGTTGCTTGACATAAGCTACATCCCCACCGTATACATAGCCGTAGACGCCAGCCTTTGAACGCACTGTAAAGAAGCCGTTGCTTGCAGGAACTTCGACGATGACTTCCTCGCCCTTTTTCAGGAATCCAGCGGCGTCGGAGGTAATATCGGCGCTTTTGTGAATTGTCGTAGCGGTAAGTGTTTTATATACACCTGAGGCAATGGTCAATGGCTCAAGATAGCCGAGCCACTGCCAGCCGGCGCTTCCATCCGAAAGGGCGATGCGACCCCATTTTCCGCTGATTTCCTCGACATTGACCAGAGAATTTCTAGGGATCATACCGACTATCTTGCCATCCATTCCCGGCTTGCTCCTAACATGCAACGAACTCGCCTTGACGCGATAGGTACCCAGCCAGTCCGTGTCATCGTTGGGTGTGTCGAGATAGACAACCTTGATGTCGTAGCGGCCAAACGTCGGAACATAAGTCTTGACATTTCCGCCACTTACAATGGCTGGGTATGTTTCGCCAGTATCGACATTGTAGGCTCTCAGATCAATTCTTGCAGAAGTAGCCGGCGGGTTGTAGGGGATGCCGAGATATACTTCTGCGCCGGCGGGCCATACGGGCTTTGTCGTATCCGAGTCATCAACGATGTTGATGGCAAGGCTTCCGCTCTCCATGATAATGCGGACATCACCTGAATAATCACCAAAGAACTCATTTGAGATCCATGCGCTGCCAATGCCGTCGATAAGACCAAATGCGCTTGTATCTTTTAGTAATCCTGCCTTGAACGATACTTCCATCCGTGTAATGTCCATATCCAAGTTGTCGGTGATTAATTGGAAATTGGTGCGGTCAGTGGAATACCTCGAATCAAAGATGTCTTTCTGGCTTTCTTTGACGTTGATGTGCAATGTATTATTCGCGAAGGTGTAAGGGAGGTAGTAATCTACATTGGCATAATTGTAGAGCAAATATCCGGGGCGGTCGGAAACGACCAATGGCTTATTATCGCCTGTGGCGTAGCCCGGAGACTCTTCATAGTTGCCGCTGTACCCCGTGTCGCCAGCAGGGACACCGGTATGGTAATATACTTCACCGAAAAAAACACCATATAAGCTAACAAAGGTTCCGAGGCCGTTAAACGTCAGAGTAGATCCTGCATCAACCACCACGTTACCATATATATCGCGATGGTCAAGCAGTACATGCAAGGTCTTCCCTTCGGGGATCGTGTACACCAGATCACCAACGAAAGTTCCCGGTTCCAGATAACAGATGATATCATTGTTGACCGCGTGATCGAAAAGCGCCTCGAGAGACGATTCGGTGTAGCTTGCTGCCATGGCTTCGGGTGTTGGGATCATCACAATCCCAAAGAGGAGCACCGTGGCACACAACAAAGAGAGGAGCTTCACATGTTGTTGATGCATTTTCTTACCACCTTTTCTTTATTTGGGCTTATTTTGTTCGGTTTGCACCGAAAAACCCCGAACAGAATACCATTATTAGCAGTTATCTTTGCATCGCCGAGAATCATCTAAGAAAAGACAAACAATCCTTTTTCCCTATCGTGCTTCATTCGGTTTCAGGCCATAATATTTGAACTCAGTAGCTTGTGGTCTTAAAGTCAGCTTTCGGATATTATTATAGACCATATGAGAGAGTACGGCCGATTTGCTGGATAAACGGCTAATATTGATGGATGAGTGGTAGTCGAACGGCAAAAAAAGCTTATTTCTTTCTTGCGCTATAAATAGTACCATAAGGAAATTGCTGTTTACACCACGCACGGACGTCAGGAAGCGTGAATTTTCCCATGATTCTTTCAAGTGGTGCTGTTTGTCGCATTTTGCATACCGTTTGTCATGGAAGCGCGTTGTCGCCTGATACTCGTGTTATACTTTCGTAATGACGCTGTGCAAACAAGCGGGAAAATTGCGACACAAAGGTGTACCCGTAATAAATGATGATTGAACAGTAACGATTTAGATGAGATACGGAGATGATAAACTTGGCAAGCATAACGAAAATCGTAATTACAGGTGGCCCATGCGCCGGAAAGTCCACAGCGCTCAGTAGAATCGAAAAGCATTTCACAGGTGTGGGCTGTCGAGTTGTTTTTGTTAATGAAACGGCGACCGAGATGATTATGAACGGGGTAACTCCTTGGGTTGGACAGAACATAGACTTTCAAATCACCCTTTTGCGTATGCAAATCAATAGAGAGCAGCTTTATTCTGACTGGGTAAGTCATTTAGGTGAGGATAAGGTTTTGCTCGTATGCGATCGAGGCGCGCTTGACAACAAGGCATATATGTCAGAAGAAGAGTTTGCCACCGCGCTATCTGAACTGAAAACCAGCGAAATCGCATTGCGCGATCAATACGATGCGGTATTTCATCTTGTTACGGCTGCCAATGGCGCTGAGGAGTTCTATACGCTAGCAAACAATCAGGCTCGGACAGAAAGTGTCGAGGAAGCTGTGGATCTGGACAATCAACTCATTGCCGCATGGACTGGGCACCCGCATCTTCGCGTTATCGACAATTCAAGCGAATTTGAAGAGAAAATTCAAAGGCTCGTTGCAGAAATTTCTGGCTTTTTGGGCGTTCCGGAACCGTATGAGATTGAGCGCAAGTTCCTAATCGAATATCCGGATCTTGATCTTTTGAGCAAACTGCCAAATTGTTCGAGTGTGGACATCATCCAGACGTACCTGCATTCCGAACAACCCGACACAGAAAAGCGTGTGCGCCAACGTGGTAGGGATGGGCAATATATATTCACTGAGACGATCAAAAGACGTATTTCTGAGATACGACGGGTTGAAACGGAACGACGCATTATGCAAACAGAATACCTCACGCTGCTTATGAATGCAGATACTACGTTGCGGCAAATACGAAAGACGAGGTACTGTCTGAGTTATTGTAATCAATACATGGAGATTGATATCTACCCATTTTGGCAAAACTGTGCCATCGTCGAGGTTGAAATATCGGATGAAAGCCAGCAGAATATCTTTCCGGAATATTTGCGGGTCATTCGCGAGGTGACTGAGGAACCGGAGTATTCGAATCGAGCATTGGCTGAAAAGATTCCACTCGATGCTTAAGACCTTCGCTATCAGACCGTAGTAATCAAGTAACGGATGACTGGACAATGAAAATGTCTCATCAGCAAACAGGACCATAGAAATTGTCAAGGATGCATAGCTTCTAGAATCAAAGCAAGGGCTGTGGTGGCATCATGAGGGTAGCTCCGATTGGCTTGTATTTTGACGGAAAAAATTTCCCATAGGATGGAATCGATAGGATTGGAGCTGAAGCAGCCGCGCTCACACATAGACAAGAGCTGGGCTAATCAAGTACTCGCTGTGGGCGGTTATGATGAGTAAATTGTCTCTTGAAGAGCATAGAAAAGTGAAAGTGATATACTGCCAAAAACATTCTGTACATATTGGAGTGAAAGATAATATGAAAAGACACATGGTAGTGATATTGATATGCTGTATACTTTTCATGTCTTGCACACAGATGGATACACACATGGTCGCATCCAGCACGAATGTAGTGGTGGTGGCAACGGTACAACCTACCGCAACACCCGTGCCACAGCTATCCTTTGACGACTTCCTTTCCGAAGCGCTGCTCTACTATGCGGCAGGCAATTACGAAGAGGCCATTTTGTCCTTCGTTATGGCGCTGGAGATCGAACCGAAGAACTTTGACGCCTTGTTTGGATTGGGTAAATCGTATGGGAACACGTATCAGACGGCAAAGGCGATCGAAACGTTGGAAGCCGCCCTACAGGTTCGAACCGACAGCGCAGAGGCTGCGGTGGCACTGGGATATGCATATCTGAACAGCGGCGATCCCGTCAAGGCAGGAGCGCTCGCCCGTCCACTGTGGGAAGGAGTTGTGCCGAATCTAGAGGCGGGCGTCGTTTTGCTCTTGAGCCTCGCGGCTGAGGAACGGATTGAAGACATACTGGACTTGCTGAGCGACGAAGATCTCGCGGCTTACATCCAAGATGAAGCAAATGATGCAGACCTATATGCAGGACAACGCAACGCGGTAGGCATGCGGGAAGGCCGGGGCGTCTGCCTGTACAACAGAGGTTATATCTACATCGGGGATTACAAAGCGGATGTGAGAAGCGGGCAAGGAACATGGATGAGAGTAGGGGCTGATTGGGTCTTCATGGGTGCGTGGGCTGATGATGCCCCCAATGGATACGGAGAGTATTATCTTGATAGAACCCCTCCTATAGAGAGACAAGAAGGAACCACCTATGCGATTCATGTAGAGGAAAAGGCAAATTACGTAGAGGGTCTTGTACATGGTACAATCCATGTAAGCTGGTTGATGGATTCTGGGAAAACCCATATATGGGACTACGCTGTGACCAATGGAGTCGCCGGAGATGGAATTGTTGCTTACTGTGAGGAGTGTGGAGCGGATTTAAGTGTTGGTGGAATGCATGGAGTGATGCCGTGGACGGAATAAGTCCAGCAAAAGCACGGCGCGCTATAGTGTAACGACTTGTACAGACGTGTTTTCCAAAGTATTTTGGATAGCTTGGTCATTTGTACGATATGACAACAGAGAATGACATGAAAACAATCTTAATAAAAGATAATGGGAATAAATTGTTTTTAAAGAATATGAACGCAAAAATTCTAGGCTTGCTTCTGGGATGTTCCTGATATACTGGAGCAGCATATGTTAGAAACAATGTAGACAGAAAATGCGCATGGAGGAACTTAGCGATGATGAAGATATCTAGGTTAACGATGATGTTTTTACTTATTCTGGTAATGTTATCATCTTGTGCAAAGCCGGTACGAACTCTCACCAGTGACGAGCTTCTCGATCTAGGTGAAAAATACTTACTCGAACTTGATTATGAGCAAGCTGTTGTGCAATTCCTTGCTGTGATTGAGATTGAGCCAATGAATGAGCGAGCATACATAGGTGCCGTAGAGGCTTATCGCGGGTTAGATAATATAGATCAGGCTATCCGAGTGCTTCAAGAAGCACTAGAGCAGCTTCCGAGTAGCACAGTGATATTGACTATGCTAAATGATCTGTTGACATCTATAACTATTCCAGAGACGCCGGAAGAATCGTTGCCAAATATCAGTGAAGCAGAGGAGCCAAGAACAGCACAGACGGTAAATATCGTTTCAGCGGATGTAGCGGCAATTTTTACCGATCTGGAAGCCGCTATCCTTGCAGATAGTCATGATGAGATTAACGCACTCATAATGAGAGCAAGAACACATGAGTTTATTAAGACGCATCATATGATAAAAATGAGCGATCTAATTATATATGGTAACTATCAGGTTTACTACCTAGGTCGGTTAAGTAATGGGACGGGGAAATTCATCGAAATAAATACAGACAACAATGACGGCTTTTTTATTACGTTAATTGACATGAAAGACTATGCTTTTACTGGTGAATATGACCACGTTCGCTACGATGCGGGGTTTACATTGTCAAATCATAGATATGGATACATTGCAAACGGGAAAATGGAGCCGCCCTATTTCGAAGATTTCTATACCGGTTATATCAATGATGTATATACTATCCTTGATGAACCACACCATATCCAGTTTGATGAAGAATGGGCTCCATATGGAAATGGCCAAGAAGACACAATTAAGAGACTCGTTGAACTAGAAAACGGTCATATTGCTGAGTGAATGTTCTTTCTAGAAATGGAAAATATGCTTTTATTGTGAACTGCAAAAGAGTACGGAGGGTATTAATGATGAGGAATCCATCTAGGTTAATGATGATGTTTATGTTAATTCTGGTAATGCTACTATCCTGTGCAAAGCCGGTACATCCTCTCACTAGTGACGAGCTTCTCGATCTAGGTGAAAAATACTTGCTCGAACTTGACTATGAGCAAGCTATTGTGCAATTCCTTGCGGCTATCGAAATTGAACCAATGAATCCACGCGGTTACATAGGTGTTGCAACAGCGTACCTTCAACAGGGCAATGTAGGCCATGCTGTTGAAGTGCTGCAAAGCGGATTTGCGCAATTGCCTGACAATGTGGACTTTCTGAACGATGCAATAGATATTTATGAGAGCATCATTATGGAAGTACCCCAAAATACAGACGCCTATCTTGGTCTTGCAGAGATATACATTGTGCTGGGGCAAGAGGAAAAGGCGATAACAATGTTACAACGCGGATTGATTTATTTGCCAAACGATGAAAAGATTTTGCAGCGTTACTCTGAAATTGTCATCCCTATGTATGAAATTCGACAGACGCTGAATCAAGAAATCAGAGCAAGCGATGGGATTTTGCTTGCCCGCAATGAGTATCATCAGCCGGTGTTCATTGGCAGTAATGATCGCGTACATAAAATGAACAGACCATTTGAGTTGGATCTTGAGAATGTCACAATTGATGATTTTGATTACCTTCAAGAGTCTTACGACAATCGTATTGGGTATACCTATGGGGAAGCGCAGGATGGCAGGGTGGGTGGCTACGCACAACGCTGGGAAGAAAGCTATCGGAAGAATCAATACATATCATTTAAGGCATATGGAGAGTGGGATGGGCTTGGCGCACATGGCGGATACGATATTTCCGGGCGTGTGTTCGATGCCAGGAC
>JGI994J12354_10004185_pt1 | contig 13096 bp, 2 predicted proteins | sample IntmicLarv3ML3BL_FD_12354 | JGI IMG/M metagenome (IMG submission 12354)
GAAGCAGTCCGGGAATATGCAAACGATTAATTCTATCAAGCGCGTCACAGGGTGACGCGGCTAACTCAAAAACGCGGCGCCAGTATTTTTTGAAAAATACTATATTATTCTTTCTAAATATGTCTGAAAACGGTGTAAAAATACTGTTTTTGTCATATTTTTCTGTAGGTATTAAGCCATTTTGTGCGTTTTCTCTGTATTTTAACCTGTGAAATTTGACTTTTGATTTGTTTTGTCATTTTGGGGAACTTGAAACAGGGATTTGCTATCTTACAAATACCGTCTTGCATTTTGAGACAGAAAACCGGCGGACGTGAAACGTTTTTTTTGTTGAAAATTCAAAAAATTTCTGGTTTTTTGTAAAAATAGGACAAATAGCTTGACGGCAAAGGTTGCTCTAATCAATATGAGAGTGTCCCTCAAGACAAAAAAACAGCAAGTTTAGAGACAAAGGGCATGAAAACAGCGTTTCATGTTCCCGGAAAATTATTACGTCGAGGTTTTGCATTACGGCAACCAAAGGTCAGTATGACATTGGTTGAACCGTTCCTTTTCTCGTTTCCGATTTCACAACGTATCAATCATAAAGGTGAGTATACAATGTCATTCTCCGAAATCACCAGGAAAATAGCAGAGTCGTTAAGTGGTATCTTTTCTTCGAGCCAAAAGCATAAAAAAGATGCTTTCAAGCCACGACGACTGCATCTTGACCCTCTCGAAGAACGTCAATTGCTTGCGGTCAATGTCGTTATGCCACATGAACAGATGCTGACATCGCTCTCACCGCATTCGTCGCCCACGATTTCGGGCAACACGTTCTATATCAATAGCAGCAATTCCTACGGCGGAGCCGATTACACCGAAACGGTCTGGGGAAATGACTACATGGCCTCCAATAATCAGGGGGACACCGTCATGGTCTGGGCACAAAACGATTACGTTTACAGAATGAACGCCAATGGCGAATTCTTTTATGAAAACGGCGAAAAAGTCCGACTGACCGACCAATTCGGGAATTTTTATGACGATTACAATATTTACGCCCAATATCTGACCGATCAGGTGGATCGCGTTTCCATTCCCATTGAATTGCTCGATAACAATATTTCGGGCATCAACGGCAGTTTCAAAATGGTTTATGCGCCCAACGAAATTCAACGGCTTTCCATCAAGACCGTGACCGAGGCGAACTTCACCATGATGGGGTCAGGGGCCAATGTCGCCATCGATTTTGAAATCGGCGGGGTCGACATGAATCAGGACGGCGTACCCGACTTCTACCCTGTCAACGGGTTCGATGAATATCTGAATTCACCGGCACAAAATGCGAAACTCATTGAGAATGCCCTCAAGGAAATTTATCCGGACATTACCGTGACTGCCGAATCGACGAAGGATTTCCTTATCACGTTCGGCGACAGTTGTATTGGCCAGAACATGCCCGAACTCGAAGTCCGGAACATACATGTCAGATCAGGCAATTATCCTGGTGTCGCCATGTCGACCATCAGTGAGCCGATTGTGTTGACAAACTACGATTCCTGGGGGAATGAAGTCGGGATCGTTGTCGATCCGAGCAATCCCCAGTTGACGGCCCAGCGAATCCAGCAGGCTTTTGATCATGTCAGCGCATTTTCGGCCTTTCCGCGGGTGTATACCTACACACGTAACGTGTACACTTACCAGGAAAACAAGGTAACAGACTATGTCGATTCCGCTTATCGGCCGTCATATGACGTATTTAACGTCCCGGAAGTGAACGTTGCCATCGTCAATGGGGCGAACTTCGAAACCGGCACGACGTTCGATATTACGTTTGTCCGTAGCGCAGGGCTGACCGTTCACGACCTTATTCTTACCAGCGCCACCGATGAATTCGGCACGGAATATGTCACTTATCAAAAACAAGCCGGTGCCAAGTCCAAGTCGGAGGTCATCGGCGTGGATACTGTCAAGCAGTCGAGCGAAGCCTTCCGGGTCAATGCCCCGGAAGAAAACGACCCGATGTCCATTGTTCCGCTCGTGACCAACCAGATGAATCCCTCGGTGGCCATGGACGCGGACGGCGATTTTGTCATCACTTGGCAATCGGAATCCGCCGTTTTGAATAATAGAACAGTTACGGATATTTACGCCCGACAATTTTCGCCCCAAGGCATTGTCGCGGAATCGAAAATCAACTTCTACAACGACGGCTACACGACCAAACGGTATTACGGCGGCGAAGAAAATAAGGCCGTTCAGAGTATCCGACCGGTCGGTGACCAGTTCAAGGTCAACACGAACGGTGGTTTTTATGCGACCGCGCCGTCAATCGGTATGGATGCGGACGGCAATTACATCATCGCATGGACAACCTCTTCCAAAAGCCTGAGCGATGGAAACACCGTTTACGCCAAACGTTACGACCGCTACAGCAATGCTTTGACCGATGACGTCAAGGTTTCCGCCGACTACAATTATTTTCCGTTGAACCATGTCAGCGTCGATATGAGTAACGACGGTTACGCGGCCATCACTTGGATTTATAACGAGGACGATAATTTTTCCAATTATTCGATCGCAGGCCCCATGTATATGTCCCTGTTCGCTCCGGCAACCGGACCGGACAGTTTGATCGCCATGCCCGGATTGGAACGTATCGCCATTGCAACGGGTGCCTACAATGCGAATGTCGCTTTTGATGCACAGAACAACTTCGTCATTACTTACTCGGATACATCTCCCTACGTTGGAAATAAGGGGGCCAGTGGCTCGGAATCCGTCGATGTCAGGGCCCAGATGTACTCCTTTACAACGGATGCGGCGGGTAATGCGACCTTCGAACAATTGAGGGGCGAATTTCTCGTTCATTCGCTCACCAATTGGCAGAGAGACAACTACGCCGATGAAAGCTGGCGCGGAGCACAACTTAACGGCGTCGGCGGTTTGGATGCCGATGGCGATATGGTCTTTGTCTATCAGGGTTACGGGCCGGATTCCAATGAAGCCTACCCGATCGATATTCCCGGGAGCTATTTTGCGTCTTACATCAATGCCTACAAAAACAGCGACTTGCTGAAGTTTTTCAATCCGGCGGCGGAGAATTTCACTTCCACGTCTTCCGATGTCGATGTGGCGATTCGTAATTATCTGGCCCGAGCCATCAAATCCGCCGATGCGGCCACTTATGAACAGGTTGCCCGGCTGAATGCCGTTTTTGAAAGCGTTGCCGGCATGATGCGCGGCGGGGCCAACGACATTTTTGCAACGACCATCGACAAAGGCGTTTGGGACAACACCACCGCAAATACAGCGGCCACGGCTTCCGATGCCAACGTGACATCAACACGTGATGGGGTCAATGCGCATTATTTCATCATGATCCCGCAATACACCGTCTTTCCCGTAAATGGTGGAACGATCAACCTTCAGATTTATCGGGAATTTTTTGCCGACGATGGTTCCATCTACGCCACAGGAACGGTTACAGTGCCGGTCGCCATACCTGCCACAAACAACGTTTTCAACCCTGCTACGTTTAGAACAAACCTCTATGCGGCTTTGAACAGCCAGAACAATGGTTACGCCGATACTCCTTTCGGTCCGGTACTCAATCCGACTTACTCAGGAAATAGCCTCATTATTCCGAGTGCCGAGGTCACGTACTACGAACCGGGAGTTTATGAAGCCATGTTCAATGGCACGATTTGGGAACTGCCTTACGGTGACTACAGCGATTACGATGACATAAACAATTACCATGTTTTCGAAATCGTTTTCGTCGGCGGGGCTCATGATTCCTACGTTGGCATGGGCTTCGGTAACGGTAGTAATATGACCCGCTATCAATATCAACCTGCCAACACGAACTTCATCGGTTCGGCCCCTTATTTTGCCCAACATTACGGTTACTCCGGTGCGGCACAAACCACACCGGGACTTTCCGTGTTGCCAACCGGTTCCTATGTTGCGTCCTGGTTCACCAATATTACGACCACCGACGGCTCGGTCGTGGATAAGAAAATCAATTACCGTTACTTCGACGAATCCAGCGACACGGTCGGGCCGAAAGTGACGGACGTGATTCTCCCTAACGGGCAATATGTGGCCAATAACGCGACAATCACTTACGCATTGGATAACCTCGTTATCACGGTCGACGAAGAACTGTTGGTCGACGGAGAAAACGGGTTTCACAGCGTTTTGAACCCGAATAACTGGTCCATCATTAAAAAGGACGCCGGCGGTGATAAAGGCGTTGCAATGAACGACATCATTGAGAGCATCAGCTTCGGCGTCAACCGATCACGCGACATGATCGACGAAAACAGTACTCTGGCCGACAGTATCCTTTCCTACGGCTCAAATAAATGGGAAGTGGTCATCACGTTCTCCGAACCGTTGACATCCGGCTATTACGAAATTAGAGCGCTTAACAATATCTGTGACACTGCGAATGTTAAGATCGACCCAAGGACCGGAACACGCATAAACGAACCGGGCAATCCATTAGGAGGCAACGGAACCAACGAAAACGGCATAGGCTTCTCGCGATTGTTCCACATTGAAGCCATTGACGGCCTGTTGACTTTCGGAAACGGGACGGGCGTCTCCTACGACGACACGCTTGTCAGCGACATGTTCGGCGATCATTACACACGAGTCGCTGAAGGTAAAGACACGCCGGGTAACCCGACTTCGGTCGCTTCGGATGAACAAGGCAATTTCGTCGTCGTTTGGACCGATGAAAACCAAGGTGTTCGGGCCAAAGTTTATCATCAGGATTTCATCGAAACGGAAAACGGTCGCGAAAGCGTCATTACTTTCCATCGCGAGTTCGTGGTCACCAGCAACCCAACGGCGACTTACGCATCGGTGGCCATGGATGCGGACGGCGATTTCGTCGTGACTTGGATGCAGGAAGATGCCGATGGTCGAAACATTTACGCCAAAGCCTACAACGCCAACGGTTCGGCCCGCATGGACTCCAACAATGAAGTCATGGCCGAATTCCGGGTCAATTCGCACTCGGGCGGTACGCACAGCTACCCCGACATTGCCATGTCCCCGAACGGTGATTTCGTCATCACATGGGAAAGCCTCAATCAACTGAAAACCACCGGAAAAACGCAAAGCGGATACGATATTTTCTACCAGCGTTACGATTCGTCTTGCACGCCCATCGGCAAGGTCGACGAAATTCAGTCGATTCAATTTTCCGGCGGCCCATCCGCAGGTGGGGTATTCCGCATCGAATTCGAAGGCCAGTTGACCGGCGATATCGAAATCGGCACAAACATGACAATCACGGCCGCCAATATCCAAGTGGCATTGAAGGCCCTCGGTTTGGATGTGGACGTGGCCGCCGCTTCTGCCTCATCGGTACTGGTTCAATTCACCAGAACCATGGGCGGCAAAGACATTGCGCCGTTGTCGGTTCCCACGAAATATGTAAAACTGGTTTCTCCGAAAAGTGATCAATCCATTTCCGCGACAACCCTTACCACGGGAACATCGGGGGAAGCACTGGCCAACGACACGATCCTCGGCAACCAGCGTTATGCGTCCATTGCCATGGCTCAAACCGGGGAATTCACGATTACCTGGACAAGTTGGGGACAAGGAAACGATTCCGCTAACGAAAGCAACATTTACGCGAAAAACTTCGCGGCCAACGCTGCAGTTACTGCGAATTACAGCCAGGTGTCTCTGGCAGAACGCATCGAAATCATGAATACCACGGCAGCGTTCGACAAGAAGGTTGCTGCGTATGATTTGTCAAATAAAAACTTGATGGAATCTTTGGGTACATTTGACAAGCAGATCGTCTCGGCTGATTCGCCGGACAACCATGAAGACAGCGAAATGGAATATACCGGCGTTGTCTTCATTTACGGTCTCTTTAGCGACGGCACGTATGTCGGTACCGGTTCGCTTTTAACAAGCGGAATGCACATTCTGACGGCAGCCCACGTTGTTTTCGATGATGCTTACGGGCCGCTTGCTCCCGAAAACATCATTGTCGAATTCGTTTTACCCACGGGAAGCCAGTTTTACGCCGTATCCCAAAACATCGTTCATGCGTCCTACACGGGGAATTACCCCGTCGAAACCGACTTGGCCATTTTGGTTTTGTCGGCTATTGCCCCGGCAGAGGCGGAACGTTACGACATCTATCGCGGCAACAACGAACTCGGTTCCGAATTTACCATTGTCGGTTTTGGAACGGCCGGTACGGGCGACACGGGAAATGTGATGCCTGCGGGAACAAGACGGTCCGGGGAAAACAAATACGAAGCCCTTGGAACGATTTTCGACCCGAGTTACAATTCGAATACCTTGGTGTTCGACTTTGACAGCGGAAAACCGCAAAACGATGCCTTGGGGTATTATTTCGGGATTTACAATACCGGCTTGGGTGCCACTCGCGAAGTGTCTTCCGCTGGTGGCGACTCCGGTGGTCCATCGTTTCTCAACGGAACCGGAACCAATAATAAAAAAATTGCCGGTGTGACCAGCTACGGCGGCCCCGTGTACGCGAATTCCATGACGGACGCTGTTCCCGGAACAAACAGTTCTTTCGGTGAATTTGACGTTCAGGTTCGTGTTTCGGCTTATGCCGACTGGATTGATTCGATTATGACAACCGGTACATCGGAATACCTTGTCAATCAGACCGAAACCGGCAATCAGATATGGTCGGATGTGGCCATCAGCATGTCCGGTGACGTGGTCTTCACATGGACAAGCTTCAATCAGGACAGAGCGGGCGATGGCCCCGGCGGCAGTTCCAACGGTCTGGCCGGTGTTTACGCACGCCGGTTCGATACGGCCGGAATGCCTGTTCAAGGCACGATCGGCGAGGGTACTGCCGACAATCCCATTCAACTCGGTGACGAATTCCTCGTCAATGATTATATTGTCGGCGACCAGTGCTATTCCTCTGTGGCTATGGCAAATAACGGCGACTTCATCATCACTTGGGAAAGTTATCAGGATGCGAACTTGGTTTCCGTATCGTACCCCGACACAGGACACGGTGCCGGCGGCCCAACCACGGTCACCGTGGTTGATTACGGCGTTTATGCCAAACGATACACGAATCTCGCGACGCTCCGAGCCTCAAGAGACAACACCAGCGATGCGCAATATGGCCTGCCGGACAACACACGCTATGTCCCCGGATACGGTTATGTCGGTATTCACGGCGAAATCGGCAGCGAATTCCGCGTCAACAAAGTTCATATTATCGGCGACCAAACCGGGGCAACGGTCGCTATGAATGCCAACGGTGATGCCATCGTCGTTTTCCAAGGTGACGAAGGTGAAGGAACCGAATCAAAAGTTTACTATCGTGCCCTTCCGTTGGGTGTCGATATGGGAGCCCCCATCGTGACGGAAACCGTGGCCGTGGTCACCGTACCGAAGCTTGACGCGGACGGCGAAATTCAATATGACAACAACGGTGACGTCATCACCCAAAATGCCCCTCTGACGACCATTACGAACAACAGTGTCATTTATGGTTATGTGCCGCAAATGATCGTAACCTTCAGCGAGGAAATGTACGCAGCCTATTTGAATGATCGGGACAGTATCATCAACACGGACAACTGGCAGTTGTTTATAGACGGCATTTCCATTAACGGGACCATTGCCAAAGTCGAATATGGTTTGGACATGGCCTATGAATGCGGGCTTGTCGGAACGAAAACCGGGAAGATGGAAGCCGTTATCACATTCGATTCCAATGTCGGTAAGGAAGGAGATCAGGCACTTGGATCAGGGACTTACACTCTTATTATCAAGGATGATGTCACCGACCTCAGCGACAACCATCTTGACGGCGATTACAGCGGTTTCGCAGGTGGAAACTTCTCGCGGGTATTTTACATTGTCGCGCCGACCAGTGATGACACCAGTGACGATGATGACGGTGATAACAATAGTGACCCCGTCACACCGGATGAAAATGTTTACATCAAAACGGAATTCGGTAACGACACGCCGGTGATTGCTTCCGACAAAGACGGTTCCTTTGTTGTTGCATCGGTTCGCTATGGCATGCCCGGCACGCCGAATGAACCAATGCATGCAAGTTACTTGTTCGATGCCAACGGTATCCCGGTCACTGCCGGGGGCGACATTGATAAAATCGGAAATATCGTTATTCAACGTTATGATGCAAACGGCAAAAAAATAGGTACGGAAAAAATCGTCAACGACCACATGGAAGGACTCCAGCACTCTCCGGATATTGCCATGGACAGTTACGGTAATTTTGCCGTGGTTTGGGCCGGGGACGGGGAACTTAGCAGGAATGCCATCCATATCATGATTTATGATTCCTATGGAAATGCCGTCCTCAATCATCAGTTACAGGTCAATACTGACAACAATGCCAAATGTTCAACTCCGAAAGTCGCCTATGACGATGCGGGTAATATTCTGGTCACCTGGGTCGATCTCAAACAAGGTGGACAAAACTCTACCATCATGTATCGGGTCTATAACAGTAATGGAAACCCAATATCATCGCAAGGAATCCTTATTCCGGAAAACCTCCATTATAATTCAGTCCAAAACTATGATTATGACATTGCGTGTGACCCCAGCGGAAATGTCGTTGTTACCTGGCAAATGACTACGGAGACCAACGGACAGGACATCTTCGCGCAAGTTTTCAAATTCGCCAATGCCAATGGAACACTTACGGCCACGACACCGAAATTTGTCGTCAATCAATACACGACCGGCGTTCAGAACAAACCGTCCGTTGCCATGTCCGCGGTTGGAACATTTGTCATCTCTTGGACCAGTGCTAATCAGGATGGAGACAATTTCGGCATTTTTGCCAGACGTTTCAGCATAGACGGTACTCCTTTACCCATTCTGGGAAAGACCGGCGATGTCAATATCAATACGTATACGGTCGGTGAACAGCATTACTCCAATGTTTCCATGGCCCCCAACGGGAATTTTGTCGTCACTTGGTCTTCCAAAAATCAGGAGCCGGATAACTTCGATCGTATCAATGGAGTCATGATAAAAGACTATGGTACGTTTGCCCGCGCATTCAACAGCAACGGCGATAATCTGGTCGCAAGTTATGCGCCTTCCAGCAGCAAAGAGTTCCGGTTGAACAACACTATTGCTAGAGATCAGAAGTATTCCGTTGTCGCCATTCACGATAACGGAATGTCCTTTGCCTGGATCAGCCAAGTCGATGGCGAATACATTACGGAGTATGACGCCACCGGTGTTCCGATTGCGGGTATTACTTTCCAGACCGTGGATGTATTTACACGTACTTATACGGTCAAGAGTAATATCTCGTCTGATTTGAGTGGTTATTCCGCGTCTTACGTGGCTTCGTATTCGCAAACCCAACCAGTCGGTGGCGGCGGCTATGCCGGTCAGGGTACGGCTACGTACAAATACGAAAATCTCGAAACGCTCTTCCTTGACGGGACGGCGGGAGACGATGTTTTCGAAATCATCGTTTCGGCCTCGGGTGCGATTCAGATGAAAATCAACGGCAAGGCCCAAACCGTAGGTTCCCAAGTGAAGGATGTTCAGATCAATGGTCTTGCCGGTAACGACAAAATCATCCTCACGACAATCAACGGTGATAACACGGCAAGAATCAATGTCGGTGAAAATCGTTTGGCCGTTACGGCCAATGACGGAAGTTTCACGATTTCCGCCTTGAAAATTGAAGGTGCGGAATTGAACCTCGGCGGACTGAACAACGCAATCAATGTCGTTGCAGGAGCAAACGATGTTTTGACCACCAGAGTCGGCCAACTGTCGCTCGTTGGTGACAATCACGCCTATTACGCAAACGGTTTTGATTACGTCACGGCCTCGGCAACCGACAAATCCGCGAAAGCCTTCTTGTACGATTCAGTCGGCAACGATACTTTGACCATGTCGCTTGGAAAAGCTGTCATGAAAGGCGAAGGCTTCGAGCACACCGTCTCCGGATTCGGAACCATCTCCGGTTATTCGAATCAGGGTAATGACATCGTTACCATGGAAGGTTCGGCAGGTAATGACGCCGTGTTCGCATCGGGTAATGTTGTATCAATGACCAGCAGTGTTTACAAGAATACTGCTTCCGGTTTTGTAAAGTCCTACATCATGGGCAACGGCGGCATTGATACGGTAGCGGTCGTTGGTTCCAATAAAACGGACCGTTTCACAGGAACCACTTCCTACGCGGAAGTGAATTTCGGTATCGGCGGTGTCAGCAGCCTTTATGGTTTCAGCAACTTCAATGTCATGGGTAACGGTGGCAACGATGTCATCTCCTTGAGCGGCGTCTCACTTGCTTCAAGCGGTTCCAAGACAGCCACGTATTCGAGTAAATCGCAAACCTATCAAGTCACAGGATTCAAAGACATCCGCGTGACTCAGGAAGAAATGGTTGCTGCAAGTGTTGTGACCTCCCAAAACCCAAATTCAGCGACAACACAGGATGTGTACACAATGCCGGCCACTCCGAAGGTGATCATCCAATTAGGTAAGGTGGTGGACACCGGGGCCGTACAAAGCATGATGAGCAGTACATCTGTCAGCAATGAAGATGATCTGCTCCAATTATTGGCCGAGGAACATCACAACAATTTCAACAATCAGAACGCGGATGATGATGATGATAACACGTTGGACATCGACTATCTGCTCAAAATCGGAGCCCTTTGATGGCTGTGATTGTATCAGAATTGTAACTCCATAAACCCAAAGGCGTTTTACCCATCCGGTGAAACGCTTTTGTTTTTTTGAGGGTTCGACACCTGTGAAAAAAATCAATTCTCGGATTTGGTCTGACCCATGCTCTGTGTCTCTTGCCAAAAATGTCTGGCATGGTAAAACCTGTACTTACAGCCATAAGCAATTCGGTTTTCTTGTTTTTTGTTTGATTGTTCCAACGTGTGTGGTATAATAGATATTGCACAAAATTCGATTTTCAATCAAATTATCAACGGGATTATGGCTTTCTGTGATTTTCGTTTTGGAAACGGTTTATGTAAACTATGACGAAACATATCTTTATCACCGGTGGGGTTGTCAGTTCACTTGGAAAAGGATTGACCAGTGCGTCAATCGGTATGTTGCTCGAAAGTCACGGACTTTCGGTGCGAATGCAGAAACTCGACCCCTATTTGAATGTCGACCCCGGCACCATGAGTCCTTACCAGCACGGCGAAGTGTACGTGCTTGATGATGGCAGCGAAACTGACCTCGATTTGGGACATTACGAACGTTTCACCAACGGCCCGCTGTCGAAAAACAGCAGTTTGACAACCGGTAAAATTTATCTCAGCGTGATCGACCGCGAACGCCGCGGTGAATATCAGGGTAAAACCGTACAGGTCGTCCCGCACGTCACAAACGAAATCAAACGTGCCATTCGCAGCCTCGAAGCGGACGATATTGACGTAGTCATCACGGAAATCGGCGGTACGGTCGGCGACATTGAAGGCTTGCCTTTTCTCGAAGCGATTCGTCAATTTTCCCTTGACGCCGGGAAAGGGAATTGCGTTTACGTGCATCTGACGTTGATTCCTTACCTCAAAGCGGCGCGGGAATTGAAAACGAAACCGACGCAGCATTCAGTCGGACAACTCCGTGAAATCGGGATTCAGCCCGATTTTCTGGTTTGCCGGACGGAACACCCGATCAGCCACGACGACATCGAAAANATNGCNTTGTTCTGNAANGTGCCCGCTTCGCANGTTATTGAGGAACGCGATTGCGAATTGTCGATTTACGAAGTGCCGATTTCNCTGGCCGATCACGGGCTTGACCGNCTTATTCTCGAACAGTTGAAACTCAACGGCCGTCCCGAACCGGATTTGACGCACTGGTATGACATGTTGCAGCGGCTCAAAACGCCCGAGCATCAGGTGACCATTGCCGTGGTCGGAAAGTACGCCAGCCACAAAGATGCGTACAAATCAATTTACGAAGCCCTCGATCATGCAGGCATCTGCAACCGCACAAAAATCCGCATCGAACGTATTTCGACCGACCTGCTCGAACGTCAGGAAACACGGGAAAAAATCAAAGCGGCCAACGGTATTCTCATTCCCGGCGGGTTCGGCGAACGCGGTGTCGAAGGAAAAATCGAAGCGATTCGTATTGCCCGGGAAAACAATATCCCGTTTTTCGGCATTTGTCTGGGCATGCAATGCGCGGTGATCGAATTCGCACGACATGTTGCCGGACTCGAAGGGGCGAACTCAACTGAATTTGACGATGAAACGCCGCACCCGGTCATTTCGCTTTTACCGGAACAACTCGCAGTGACTGAAATCGGCGGCACAATGCGGCTCGGAGCCCAATCGACGGTTCTGCGTGAAGGTTCTCATGCGGCCCAAAAATATGGCACGCTTAACATTTCGGAGCGGCATCGTCATCGTTACGAATTCAACCCGGACTATCGAGAGACGCTGTCCGATGCCGGGCTGCTTGTTGCCGGGACAAGCCCCGACGACAAACTCATCGAAGTCATTGAAATACCGGTCCATCCGTGGTTTGTCGCGGTGCAGTATCATCCGGAATTTAAGTCACAACCGACCAAAGCCCACCCGCTCTTCAATGGTTTCGTTGCCGCCGCCATACAAAAGGCCATGCAAAAAAACGACCATTAAAGCATCGATGATAAGTGGTGCTGTCACACAACAGAGCCGGAAGCGTAAGCGCCCGGTCTGTTTCCTTGCGACCGGGCGTTTACTTCCGGCTCTGTGTTATTGCCTGTTCTTAGGCCTTCGCCAGAAAATAAACAGCCAACTCGTTTTCGTTGCTCACAGGTTTCACACAAGAACAGCAGCCGGGAACGCAGCGTCAGCGAAGTGACCGGTATGGCGCGGTATCCATCGCAAACTCACGTATTTCGCGATTCAAGCCCAATCAGGAATCCGCACTTTGAGGTGATACAACCACCCCACACCGGTCACTCCGTTCGCGTTGCTCTCTGCGTTCCCGGCTGCTGTTCTTGCGGATCATTTTCTGGCGAAAACCTTATGTAATGATTTTTGTGTGTACACCCAGACGCCAATCACCTGCCGGGGTAACGTGTCGTGTAAAATTGCTGTTCTATTGACGG
>JGI994J12354_10004186_pt1 | contig 13096 bp, 11 predicted proteins | sample IntmicLarv3ML3BL_FD_12354 | JGI IMG/M metagenome (IMG submission 12354)
ATGCAGTCGGCACGTACGCTTTCTGTGCACATGTATGCACTTTCCAGTGAGGGGCTTCACACAAACGAGGGATATGCTACGGCTGTCGTTCTTCTGATGGTTGTCGTTTTGATAAATACCATATCAGCAAAAATTGCGAGCCGGATTGGAGGTGTGGCATGAACTGCTTTGAGATAAATAATTTAGACCTTTTTTATGGCGATTTTCAGGCGCTAAAAAATATTGAAATGTATATTGAAAGCGAGCAAATAACCGCCTTTATCGGGCCGTCAGGCTGTGGGAAATCCACGCTGTTAAAATCCCTCAACCGCATGAACGATTTGATTGAGGGCTGTAAAATTAAAGGTGATGTACGTTTATTCGGCGATGATATATATGGTAATATGGATGTGAATCTGCTCCGTAAGCGCGTTGGCATGGTATTTCAAAAGCCAAATCTGTTCCCCATGAGCGTGTATGACAACATTGCTTTCGGCCCTCGAACACATGGTATAAAAACGAAATACGAACTTGACAAAATCGTGGAGGAATCGCTTAAAGGTGCTGCAATTTGGGATGAAGTTAAGGACAGGCTGAAAAAATCGGCGCTGGGTCTTTCCGGCGGGCAGCAGCAGCGGCTTTGTATAGCGCGGGCATTGGCTGCCCAGCCAAAGGTGCTTTTAATGGATGAACCCACAAGTGCACTCGACCCCATCTCTACAGGAAAAATTGAAGAACTGCTTCTCCAATTGCGCGAAAAATATAGTATAATCATTGTGACGCATAACATGCAGCAGGCCACCCGCATCAGCGACAGAACGGCGTTTTTTCTGCTTGGCGAGGTCATCGAGTATTCGCAAACCGAAGCCATGTTTTCACAGCCAAAGGATAAACGAACAGAGGATTATATTACGGGGAGGTTTGGATAATGCGAAGCCGTTTTGACGAGCAACTAGCTGGGTTAAACAATAGCCTGATTGAGATGGGTGCGTTGGTTGAACGCGCCATTGCCAGAGCTACAAAAGCTCTCACCTCACAGGACGCAGACACTGCAAGAAGCATCATCGGCGGAGATGCCATTATTGATGAAAAAGAAAAAGAAATTGAAAGCCTGTGCTTAAAGCTGATTTTGAACCAGCAGCCTGTCGCAAGGGATTTGCGCCAAATTTCCACAGCGCTTAAAATGATTACCGACATGGAGCGAATTGGCGATCAGGCGGCGGATATTTCGGAGCTTTGTATTTTTCTTGCCGCACAGGAATATATTAAAAAACTTGAGCATATTCCGCAAATGGCTGAGGCAACAATCAAAATGGTTACGGATAGCATTGATGCTTTCGTAAAAAAGGATTTAGAGCTTGCACAGGCAGTTATTGATTACGATGACGTGGTGGATGACCTGTATGTTATGGTCAAAAAGGATTTGATAGAGCTTGTCCATGCAGATGTAAAAAACGGAGAGCAGGCGTTCGATTTGCTGCAAATTGCTAAATACTACGAGCGCATCGGCGATCATGCAGTGAACATCGCCGAGTGGGTTATCTTTTCCATTACAGGCAAGCACAAGGACAAGCAGGTTTTATAGGAGGGATTTTCTTGCAAAAAATATTCATCGTTGAGGATGACGATAATATCCGCGACATGGTTTTATATGCTCTATCCTCTGCCAATTTTGAAGCGGAGGGCTTTGCCGATGGTGAATCGTTCTGGAGTTCGGTGGAGAAAGCAAGCCCAGCTCTTCTTCTGCTGGACATTATGCTTCCGGTTGAGGATGGAATAACGATTCTGAAACGGTTAAAACAATCGCCAAAGTATAAAGCTCTTCCGGTGATTATGCTGACTGCCAAGGGTGCGGAATACGACCGCATCAAAGGCCTTGATTTAGGCGCGGATGATTATATCACCAAGCCTTTTTCCGTACTGGAAGTAATCTCCCGCGTTCGCGCGGTATTGCGCCGGTGTGCCAATAATGAAAATCCCGAAAGCAATCCTACACTTGAAATCGGAAGGATTGCTCTGAATACAAAAAAACGTAGTGTGCTTGCAGATAGCAAGGAGGCTGAATTGACATATAAAGAATTTGAGCTACTGCATTATCTCATGGTTAATAATGGTATCGTATTGACAAGGGATAAGCTGCTTGAAGAAGTTTGGGGCTTTGATTATAACGGCGAAAGCCGCACCGTAGATATGCACATCCGCGCACTTAGGCAAAAGCTGGGTGATAGCAGCGATGTTATTAAAACTGTGCGCAATGTCGGATATAAAATAGAGGGTTAACCGATGAAAAAACGTATTTTTTCCAGTATGCTTACACTGATTATTATCAGCTTACTTGCATGTTCCGTAGTGCTTTGTGCTGTTTTCTATGGGCAGCTGTCCTCCTCTGTTCAAAGCGAGGTGCGCGAGAGGGCAAGCATATTAAAAGAAACTGTTACAAATGAAAACTATGAATCACTTGTACTATCGGATATGCGACTAACGGTTGTCGCTCCGGATGGCACAGTTCTGTATGACGACGACCAAGACGCAGCTGCACTGCCAAATCATGCGGACCGCGAGGAAATCAGCGAAGCCCTTATGTCCGGTATAGGCGAAAGCAGACGGTTTTCAGATACGCTTGGACAAGAAACCTATTATTACGCCATACGGCTCGGCGACGGATCAATTTTGCGCCTTGCAAAAACGATGAGCAGTATTTGGGGAATGTTCGGCGAGGCAATTCCTATTGTTTCAATTGTTGTTCTTGCTATGCTTGCCATTGGCTATTTTCTGGCCGGAAGTCTTACCAAACGAATTGTCAGCCCCATAAACAAGGTCAACTTGGAAGAAAAGCTCTCTGCCCCTTATGATGAGCTTGTGCCTTTTGTTCAAACGATTTCGCAACAGAGAGAGCGCATTTCTCAGCAAATATCCGACTTGCAAAACCGTTCAGATACGATTGCCGCAATAATGGACAGCATGAGCGAAGGCATTATTCTCGTGGACAAACAAGGTGCACTTCTCTCAATCAACAAAAGTGCGGCGGACATCTTTGCCGTACATGACTCAGTCAACGGAAAAAATATTCTTGAAATTCTGCGCGATGTGGAACTGAACGAGGCCATGCGTTCCGCTTTGTCCGGCGTGCGCGGCGAAATGAATCTGACCCACAGCGATAAAACATATCGCGCCTATTTCAGCCCTGTTACAAATAGTGGCGCGATTATCCTTTTTCTCGACATCACAGAAAAATCTATGTCCGAAAAGCTACGCCGGGAATTTTCCGCCAATGTCTCTCACGAACTGAAAACTCCGCTCACAACTATCTATGGCAATGTGGAAATGCTTGAAAACGGCATGGTAAAAGAAGCGGACACAGCCGGGTTCTACGGAAAAATCAAGGATGAAGCGGCGCGGTTAATCACCCTGATCGAAGATATTATCATGCTGTCGCAGCTAGATGAAAATAATAACGACATTACAACAGAAAATGTTGATTTGGTTTTCGTCGCGGGTGAGGTCTCGCGGTCTCTTGAGTCGAAGGCTAAAAACCAAGGCGTGTATGTTACTGTTTCGGGAAGTGGTATTCTATTTGCGAACCGTTCACAAATGACAGAATTGTTCTACAACCTGATTGATAATGCTATTAAATATAACAAGCCCGGCGGCTCTGTAACTGTTGAAATATCAGATACGCTAGATGGAGTGAAAATTACTGTATCCGACACCGGAATTGGGATACCGCCGGAGTCGCAGAGTAGAGTTTTTGAGCGTTTCTACCGCGTGGATAAATCCCGCTCAAAGAAAACGGGCGGTACAGGCTTGGGGCTTGCTATCGTAAAGCATATTGTGATGGCTTATAATGGGACGATTGAATTACGGAGCGATATGGATAAGGGGACGAGTATTAACATTTTGCTGGGTTATATGATTTGATGATTTAGAAGGCTTATGAAAATTAACTGGTAGCGATAAACGGCATATAAAAAAGCCGTTTGCGGGCAGACATTTTTATGTGTATCAAAATACAAATGACTAAAATTGCGGCGGCTTTGAAAATAATCATTGCCGCCGTTTTCATTTTCAGAAAATTGATTTTGTAAGGTGTATTGAATATACCTTTTTTCGGAACACGGCGGCAGCCTTAGGAGACTGTAGTTGTGTTTTTCTGTTGAGAGAACTAATCCTGCCAATTACACTTGACCCGTTAGGCAACTAGCCCCCCAAAAGCTATATTTGCTCAACGAGATTCTCCGCCCCACAAGGTACATACACAGCGAACCTAATAGGAACTCACACTTCGCATTTTTATTTGTCTGCATCTCTTATGCGAAATGGGCGTAAGGGATATTTTTTTGAAGAAAAGAAAACCACACGCTTAGCGTGTGGAAAAGGAAGCATTAACCATATACAGAAAAAAGGAAACCTCCCTGATAGAATAGAATCGCTTTAACCGACCAAAACAAAAATCAAGAAAGAATTCAAATGGATAAAAGTAGTTTATCGTATACCGGGTGGGATTGCAAAAATCTAGATGATAGGAAAAATGTAGAGATAATGAAAGCAAATGCATGTTCAGACCACATACATATGCTGGTAAGCATACCGCCAAAACTAAGCGTGTCCAGTTTCGTAGGGTTTTTGAAAGGGAAGAGCGGTTTAATGCTTTTCGACAGGCACACGAATTTAAAATATAAATACGGCAACCGACATTTCTGGAGTATAGGGTATTATATAAACGCTACCTAAAGATAATAGAAGGATATGGCCGTAAAACTTATGATGATTCTATATAATATAATTAATTCTCTTTTTTAGTTGTAAAACTATTGACATTTGATTTTCTATTCATTATAATAAATCTCGCACGCGGAAACAACCCTGTCTGGGTGTGGCGTAGTTTGGTAGCGCGCTAGAATGGGGTTCTAGAGGTCGCAAGTTCGATTCTTGTCACCCAGATTTGCTTCAGGAATAGATTTCCGTGGGCATATGGGCGCTTAGCTCAGCTGGGAGAGCGCTTGCCTTACAAGCAAGATGTCACAGGTTCGAGCCCTGTAGTGCCCATAAATTTAATATGGCGGAGTAGCTCAGTTGGCTAGAGCATTCGGTTCATACCCGAAGTGTCGGGGGTTCAAATCCCTCCTCCGCTATGAAAGAAAGTCTTGCATGTTTATTTTGCAAGGCTTTTTTGTTGTAAAAATATCTCACCATGTGATATTATTATTTCAAAATCAAAGAGGAGGTTATAAAATGAGAGAGAAAGTGCTTGAGTACATAGATTCCCATAAGGCTGACATTATAAGTTTATGGGAGGAGCTTGTTAATCTTGAAGGTAAAACAGATGAGCCGGAGCTGGTAAATCTTGTTGCGAACAGGATTAAGGATGAAATGGAAGAAATGGGCATGGAATGTCATTTGGTTGATGTTGGCGGCGGAAAGGCCAATAGCCTTGTAGGTGTCTTGGGTGCAGAGCGTGAGGGAAAATCTATAATATTCGGCGGGCATATGGATACGGTATTTAAAAAAGGCGAGTTTGACGGAGATAAGCCATTTAAAATAGTTGACGGCAAAGCCTATGGACCCGGTGCGTTGGATATGAAAGGAGGCATAACTATTGCCTTATTTGTGGCAAAGGCTCTTGAATATGCGGGATATAATGAGAGACCAATTAAATTCGTTCTTTCAGGTGACGAAGAAGACGGCCACAAAGGCAGCTCAGGCGGCCGGTTTATGGTAGATGAGGGCGAAGGCGGAATATGCGCTTTCAATATGGAAACAGGCCCTGTAAATAATAATTTATGCACAGGCAGAAGCACTTCAATTCGCGTGAAGGCAGAGGTAAAAGGCGTTTCCGCCCATGCCGGCAATAATTTCACCGCAGGCCGCAATGCAATTGTTGAAGCATCTCATAAAATAATTGCAATGGAAAAACTCATAAATCTTGAAGCAGGCACTACCTGCAATGCAGGCAATATAGTAGGCGGAACGGTAGTTAATTCTGTGCCTGAATATTGCAAGGTTAATTTTGATATTAGAGTTAAAAGTCAATCTGAAATGGACAGGATTTTTAAAGAAGTAAAAGAAATAATGGAGAAGCCTGTAATTGAAGGAACCTCGGTTGATTATGAAATAGAAAAAAGCGGACTTGTTATTTATGAAGCTAATGAATCGGTCAACAATTTCTTCGAGTTTGTAAACGAAACCGCTGTTGAAAACGGCTTTGAAAAATTCGGTCAAACTTACCTCGGCGGCTCTTCCGATGCGGGAAACTTGATGATTAAGGGCACGCCTTCCATTTGCGCCTTTGGTGTAAGGGGAGAGTGGAACCATACTTTGAGAGAATATGCCGTTGTGGATTCCATGTTTGACAGGGCAAAAATCATAGCGGCTTCTATTTGCAAAATGGAAGGAAAAGATTCTTTTTAATAGGAATTAGAGGTAGAAAAGTCATTTTTGTTAAATAATTATAAAAAGACTCTGCATTATATTTGCAGAGTCTTTTTTGACGGAAGGAAAACGGCTGTCTGAGAATTATATACAGTTGACAGATTTTTCTCTAAACTTGAAGGGTTTTCCGATATATCTTATTCGCAGTTTCCATCTTTGGGAATAATGCGCCCGCCTGTTCTTATTCCCCAAACTTCCCCGTTATTATGGCGGCAAAGGATGAGGTCGGCGTTGTTAAAAGGCTTTAGTATAAGCAGAGTGTCGTTGGAAACTATGCGGATATTCAAATTTTCATCATTCATTTTAAGGCTAATTGCACCGCTTTCGCATGAAATTTCATAAAGCGCACCTTCATCCGATTTATAGAAACCGCAGGCGGCCTTAATTGTTTCTTCGCTCCAAGCTATATCGCTGAAGGCATCTCTTTTTGAGAGGATTTTTTTGCCGTTAGCCAGTTTTGTAGCGGCATCGGCAATAACACCTGCCGGAAATTCGCTGGTATTGCATAACACAATAATTCCACATTCAAGCTGAGGTGACCATTGGAACATATTCGCTACACCCGTAAGGCTGCCGCCATGGCCAATCACAGTTATATCATCCATGAATTTTGTAGAAAGACCAAATCCGTAATACTGCTGGAAACGGTAGAACTGCCTTGGCTTAAACATTTCTCTGGTGAAATACTGGCTGAGAAGAGCTTTGCCGTTAATTCCAATGCCCTCGTTTAAATACATGAGAGTATAATTTTTCAAATCGGCAATTGTTGATTTCATCGCGCCGCCGCCCATGAGAACAAAGGCATTGTCATAGAAATCATTGTTGCAGTCAAGCTCGCCGTTTCTGTAAATATAAAGCTGGGTACGGTTAGTGTCTTTTATGGGCGCTTCAAATTCCATACCGGACCGGTTCATTTCAAGAGGCTCCAAAATATGCTTTTTAACATATGCGGAATAAGAGCTTTCGCCTCCATGGCGCCTTACAATATCAGCAATAAGCCCGTAACTGTCATTGGAATAGCTCATAAGCTCGCCGGGCTTGCCGATGAGCTTTTCCCTTGAATCTAGGCGGCCGGCAACCAGTTTTATGCCTTCCACCGCTAATTCATCGCTGTATGTAAGGTCTTCTGATTCTCTTTTATCCCAAATGTCCAATTGCTCCGCTACATCTTTGAGCAATATCCTCTTTTCAGGGAAGAAGCCTGCTGCATGGCTTAGAAGATGGCGAACGCGAACGCCTTTTTGATTTTTGCCGCTAAATTCAGGAATATAATCGGAAATAAGCCCATCTAAATCCACAATGCCTTTTTCCACAAGCTGCATAAGGGCAAGGCAGGTGAAGGACTTTGAAATGGAGGCCATTCCAAAAATAGTATTTTCATCAATTTCAAGCTGTTTTTCGCTGTCCCTGTATCCGAAGAAGTTTTCATAATAAGTTTTATTTTTTCCGAATATTGATACTGCAACGCCCTGAGCGCCGTATGCTTTCATTACATCGTTAACAAAGCCTTCAAACTCCATAATACCGGATTGTTCAATTTTTACCATAGCCACAAAACTCCCTTCAATTGGTTTGTGCTTCATATAACTAAAGTATAACATAAATAACAATATGAATAGAAGCACTGATTATATAAAAGTGCAATTTAATTATTTTCTTGAAATAGAATAAATAATTAATGAATAACGATAAAATATTATTGACAATAGATTAAGTCGATGCTATGCTCTAAAAAATAGGGGGTGGGGATTTTGTTTATAAATAAAATTGAAGGCTATAGGAATTTTATTAAAATAACAGCGGTTATCATTATTTGGCTTTTGGGAGTTTATACCGTAAGTTCATTTCGTTTTTTTTCCGAGTTTGAAATAATGAAAGCTATTGATGAAAGCGAGTTTAAAGAAGAGCGCATGGGTGCTTTAGCAACAATAACGATAAATTTAACCGATGACAAAGGTGATAGGAAGCGTGATATGGCATTTGATATGGGCGATTTGCCTCCCCAAGCAGTAGGTAAGGAGTATTCGCCGAAAACACTTCTTATGTATTCTTATCTGGCTGAGTTTATTGTTTTTAATTCTACTATGATATTTATTTTAGTTTTAACATTGGTATTTTTAAAAAATATTTATTTTGAAAGTACTCCGTTTATTTTAAAGAACGCCAAACTCCTTAAAATAATGTCATATATTGTTCTTGTTTACGGTGTGCTTGGCAGGAGCGTTATAATGGGTCTTATATTCAAATGGGTTTTTGATACAGAATGGCTGGGAGTGAGAATAAAGGATGCGGATTGGTTGACTATGGTATTTGGTGTGATTTTGCTAATGATATCCGTCGCTTTCGGTTATGGAATGTATTTGCAGGAAGAATATGACGATACCGTGTAGATATTAATCAGAAGCTATTGCATAAAAAACAGGAGGTGGGTATTGTGATTTTAAATAAAGCTGAAAATTATAAGGGTTTTATCAAACTTGTGGCAATGGTTGTTATTTTTGTTTCCGGTCTTTATATAATACTAGGGGCTGAATATTTTTACTGGCTTAACGGGCTGAGGACTGCCAATGAAAGTGAATTTAAACATGAGCAAATTTATGAAAATATAGTAAGGATTTCTGCAAGCCATGGCGATAACTCTACTGTTTATATGATTCATGATTTGCAGATGATGCCTTTGGATATACAGCAAAAGGAGTATTCTCCAAAAGCGCTTTATTATTACTCAAGCCTGTTCAATGCAATTTTCCGTGATAATCCTGTATTACTCATTGCGGCTTTAACATTGATGTTTTTACGAAATATTTATAATGAGATTACGCCGTTTACTTTGAAAAACGCTAAATTACTTAGAATAATAGCTTGTATTATTATTGTCTATGGGGTTTTTAGAAAGAGTATTGTGTATAGCCTAATATACAAATATGTATTTAATACAATTTGGTTTGAATTTATGGCGGTATATATGGATTGGTTGACTATTATGTGTGGCATACTCCTGTTTATGGTTTCCATAGCCTTCAGCTACGGCGTCTACCTCCAGGAAGAATACAACGATACCGTATAGATTAAGGAGAAGTGGTTTATATGGGTATTATTTTAAGGCTTGACCGCATGATGGCGGATAGGAAAATGTCGCTTAATGAATTATCTGAAATAGTCGGCATTACAAATGTCAATTTATCCAATTTAAAAACCGGCAAGGCTAAAGCCATTCGGTTTTCTACATTAAATTCGATTTGCAAAGCCCTCAATTGCCAGCCCGGCGATATTTTGGAATATACGCAAGATGAAGATGATAACGATTTAGCAGAAGATGAATAAAGGGTTAATGTTAATCATCTGATTTTCGGTGCTTTAAAAAGAATGAAATTAAATTTAGCAAATTCAAACGACCTGCATATTCGCAGGTCATTTTTTGTGCCGGCAATTATTATAAATTATGGTTGGTTTTACTTTGTGCATAAAAGCATTTAGCGTAAATCAATACGAGAGGGGTTTCGATTTACATGCCTTTATGTAAATAATAGACGGTTTTAGCTTATTGGAGTCTGTGGAGATAGTATATGCCGGCATATTTTATTATATGCCGGGGCAGCTGTAGGCAGAACTATATTTACCTCCAAGGAACAGAAGACATTCAGCTTTCATAATATAGATTATGGGCATAGGTTGCGTTGACTGTTTGTTGGCGCATTTTTTTAAACCGCCGGGAGGGGGCGGTTTGAGATTTCAGCCTCAACTTTTCCAAGTTGCGGTTTATACACTATGCGCGGGACGGTTTCATAATCTTTTTAGATATGAACTTTATTGGAGGTGTATTCATTGGGGGAATATCATATAACAGGCGGGCGCAAACTTAATGGCAGTATTAAAATATGCGGGGGCAAAAACGCTATTTTACCGATATTGGCGGCAACTGTTTTAAACGCAGATATAAGCGTAATCCATAACTGCCCGCATATTTCAGATACATTTATTGCCATCGATATACTTAAAGCCATAGGCTGTAAAGTAAGTTTTGAAGGGGATGCAATCACTGTAGATTCAAGACCTGCTGATAATTGCTTTGTTCCCGAAGAGTTTGTAAGGCAAATGCGTTCTTCAATTATTTTTTTAGGTGGGGTGCTGGGTAGGTTTAAGGAAGTTATGATTTCATTTCCCGGGGGCTGTGAGCTGGGAGCAAGGCCTATAGATTTTCATCTTAAAGGCATACGCCAGCTGGGAGCGGTAATCACAGAAGAGCATGGGTTTATAATTGCCAAAGCGGATAAGCTCAAGGGAACAAGGATAGCTCTTGATTTTCCCAGCGTTGGTGCTACGGAAAATATTATGCTTGCAGCTGTTTTGGCGGAAGGAACAACAATTATTTCAAACGCAGCAAAAGAGCCGGAAATAGTTGATTTGCAGAGCTTCCTCTGTGAAATGGGCGCAAATATTACAGGGGCAGGGACGGATACCATTATTATTGAAGGCGTTAAAAAGCTCCATAGCGCTGAATTTAGTGTAATGCCTGACAGGATTGTTGCAGGCACTTATCTTGTGGCGGCGGCTATAACCGGTGGAAACATTGTTTTGGAGAATGTAGTAAATGAGCATATGTATCCCATAACTTCAAAACTTCTGGAGGCCGGGTGTAAAATCCACACAGATGGTTCTATGCTGTTTTTACAAGCCCCTGAGAAAATTAATGCCTTAGAAAGGTTGAGAACCTGTCCCTACCCGGGATTTCCCACAGATATGCAGCCGCAGTTAATGGCACTTTTATCTGTCGCAAACGGAACCAGCATTGTAGAAGAAACCGTATTTGAATCCAGAAACAAGCATATTTCAGAGCTTATGCGAATGGGGGCAAATATAATACTGCTGCAAGACGGAATGACATCGGTTATTAAAGGAGTCAGAGAGCTTAAAGGCACCAGCGTTGCCGGCAAGGATTTACGGGGAGGCGCGGCGCTTATATTAGCAGGGCTTGCCGCCAGCGGAAAAACCATAGTTACAAATTCTGAATTTGTGGAGAGAGGTTATGTACACATTGAAGAGGATTTGAGAAGTTTGGGTGCGGATATTTCTTATATTGGTTGAGGCGGTAAGGAAATGATTATGGTAAGTTTGTGTATGATAGTAAAAAATGAGGAAGCTGTGCTGGCGAGGTGCTTAGAAAGTGTTAAGCATCTCGTAGACGAAATAATTATAGCAGATACGGGTTCCGGCGATAAAACTAAGGAAATTGCAGCAAAATATACGGATAAAATATATGATTTCCGGTGGATAGATGATTTTGGAGCTGCGAGGAATTTCTCTTTTTCAAAAGCAACTATGGATTATGAGCTTTGGCTGGACGCAGATGATGTAATCGAAGAAGAAGAGGCGGTAAAGTTTACCGAGCTTAAGAAAAATCTTTCTCCCGATATTGATATGGTAACTATGCTTTATGACACCGGCTTTGACGTTGATGGAAAAGCACTGTTAACTTCTACCCGCGAGCGGCTTATAAAAAGGGATCGTGGCTTTTATTGGATTGATCCTGTTCACGAATGTATCCCGCTGGCGGGGAATGTATATTATTCTGATATACGGATAAGCCACAGGAAAGAAAAAACAACTGAAATTTCTAAGCGTAATTTAGAAATATACGAGAAATTGAAAGTTAGAGGAGCTTGTTTTACGCCAAGGCAAACCTATTACTATGCCAGAGAGCTTTTCGACCATAAAGAATATTCTGAAGCTGCGAAATATTTTGAATTATTCCTTCTTGAAAATAAAGGGTGGAAAGAAGATAATATATCAGCCTGCATTTTGCTGGCTAAATGCTATAATTTTTTATGCGAAAAGGAGAAAGTGCCGGAAAATCTTGTCAGGAGCTTTGTATATGATGCCCCTGTTCCTGAAATATGCTGCCAATTAGGTTATTATTACAAGGAAAAAATGGATTTTGAAACGGCAATAGGATGGTTTGAAACGGCTTTGGTGCCAAGGCGCAGCAGAAGAGGATTTGTTCAGCAAAAGTATGAAGGATATATTCCTCATATTGAATTATGTGTGTGTTATTTTAAACTAGGAGATATGGAGAAGGCAATTTACCACAATAACAAGGCGGCGGAACTTAATGAAAAGGATCAAGCTGTGATTCATAACCTAGAATTTTTTGCAAAGTTTAATGGAAATATTTAAATCTGAATTAATTATAACAACCCCGCCGGCCCAGTGCCTACGGGGTTGTTGTTTGATATTAAAATCGCCTTAATCCCATCAGCGCCAGAAGCATTGCATTTCTGTTTGCAAAGGAATTTTGCGTATTCAGAGATGTTGCCGAATATGTCATTGTACCGGAGGTGCTCATAATTATCTGATTGTATACGGAAACAATTTTATTCCATGTGTTTATTCCGATTCTCCCGTCCGCAGTGAGTCCGAAATGGCGCTGGAAAGCCTGAACCGAGCTTACGGTAGCTTCCCCGAATATGCCGTCGGCATTGCCCAAAGCCGGGATTTCCGGATATTCTTCTGAAATAAGATTCAAATATTTCTGCATTATTATTACATCATTACCTCTTGAGCCCAGTTGCAAAGTATTGCCCGAAAATACAGGCGGAGCAATAACAGGCATGGAATTATAAACATAAACTATTTTATCCCATGTGCTTCTTCCGATAATGCCATCTGCGTTTAATCCGAAAAGAGCTTG
>JGI994J12354_10004187_pt1 | contig 13091 bp, 16 predicted proteins | sample IntmicLarv3ML3BL_FD_12354 | JGI IMG/M metagenome (IMG submission 12354)
ACGCTTCCATCGCAAAACGTCCTCGCTGCTGTAACCACCTCTAAAAACACCACTTCTTTAAATGATGTGTATGGTTGAAATTCTTTACATAGCGACCATAACAAGTTAAACTGTTTGTCGCTCAAATCTTCTACATAAATTCCTGATGCTGTCCTCATAGTTTTTTTTCATTTTTAATTATTTATACTTCACCTGACCTGATCAAGTCGATTATATGATCATTGGGTTTATAATTTATATATTCATTGATAGTTCCTATCTTTAAGCTTCCTTTTCAATTCCGAAAAATCAAGCGTTAAAACATAGCTTAACCGGAAATTGAATTTACCGTTTTCGATTGTTCTAAGTTCAGGGCTGATTAGCCCGTCATTGATGTAGTTTCGTACAGTTTGCGGCGATACGTTGTGGATAGCCTTTTTTAAACACTCTGCGAAAGCTTCGCCTGTTACCCTGAACATACGCCATGCGTCGTTCATTACGTCTCTCATCTGATTTTTAAATGTTGTGCTCATAGTTCTATCGTTTTAAAAGTGTATTTTAATCTCCATTATACATATTGTTTGCGTAATAGCTGGTCAGGGTGTTAGCCAAGAAGTTTATGTTAGCAACGCTTTTAGGTATTGAAGCGTTTATCTCGGCCATATATTTTGCTGAATATTTGCCTAAGAAATGGTTTCTGTCATAATCATCATTCCAACGCTCAACTTTTCTCTTTTCTTCTTTCCAAGCTTGCTTTAAACATTGTGAGAAAGTGAAAGCCCATCCCGTTTTGCCTTTTTTCATTTCCCATGCTTTTGTCATTACTCGGCTTTTGCTTGTTTTGTATTTTGTTGTTTTCATGATTATTATATTTATATGTATATTTTCATGCTGCAAATATACATATAAATATAATACTATGCAATACTCACCTGAAACAAAATTGCATTTTTATGTTTATTTAACATCGCACTATATACACGTATATCTATTTTAATATTACATTTGCGGTATTAACCAATATACATATACATCTATGGACAAATTAAGGATTAGAGAAATTCTAAAAGAGAAAGGGATATATCAAAAAGATTTATCCGAAAGAATAGGAGTTGCCGAGATAAGTTTATCAAGGTCAATAAATGGTAATCCATCGCTTGACACACTTCAAAAGATAGCCGGCGCTCTCGGCGTTCCTATATCTGAACTCTTCGTACGCCCGGACAATGACACAATCACCTGCCCCAATTGCGGCAAGAAGTTTAAAATGGAGGAATAGTTATGAATGACTACACTATTGCTCTTTTGATTGGTAACGGATTCGATTTAGATTTGGGATTGAAAACTAGTTATATGGATTTTCTTAATAGCAAACACTTTCCAAAAGATGAAACATTATCACACTTTATTCAGAACATAATAAATGCAAGTAAAAACAACTGGATTGACTTAGAGCTTGAGCTAAAAAGATATGCTGATAAAGATTATACTGGGAATGGATTTAGAGATGACATTAGCTACTTTGAAGAAGTTTACAATAAAATGCAGTATGGACTATATGAATACATAGCATCATGCGAAAAAAGAAACTTAATAAATGATAAGTGTTGCGCATTTCAATTAATAAATAAAATTGCAGAGATACAAAATGCCAAGATAATTACATTTAATTATACCAATGTAAAAGCAAAGGAAGGAATATGTTTCGACAAAGAGGTTGTTCACGCCCATGGTTCGATTTCAAATAAGGATATTATATTGGGAATACAAGATAATGTTGACATAGAAGAAAATTATCATCACTTAATAAAATCCCATAATGACGCCTATCGGTCGTGCAATATCAGAGAAGTATTGCGTACATCGGATGAAGTAATTTTATTTGGCCTTTCTCTTGGCGAAACAGATTATCACTATTTTGAGGACTTTTTTTTGGAGCAATCAGGGCTATCCGGAAAAGATGTAAAAAAGAAAGTGATAAGGATATATACCTATGATGAAAATTCAAGGCAAGCCATCCTACGTAATCTAAGGACCATGAATGAGAAAAGGGTTAATTACCTTTATGATCTGAATAACCTGTTATTCATACGAACAAAATCTCCAGAGTATCCTATAGATCGACAATTATTCTATAAAGAGATTCAGCGCTATGATGAAATTATAGAACAGGAAAAGCCTATAGATATGCCTTCGGGCTTTATAGTATAACCCAAGAACCATTAAGGTTAATAAGAATTATAATAAAAGAATAACCCATGGATATAATACCTATACAGAACAAAATTCACGAAATCAGAGGACAACGTGTAATGCTTGACTTTGATTTAGCAGAGATGTATGGAACGGAAACAAGAGCTTTGAAACAGTCTGTAAGACGCAATTTGAAACGATTCAGCGGGGATGACTTTATGTTTGAATTGACACGAGAAGAGTATAATTCTCTAAGATCACAATTTGTGACCTTAGATAGTAATGGACGAGGAAAATATGCTAAATACCAGCCTTTCGCCTTTACGGAATTGGGTGTAGCAATGCTAAGTAGTGTATTAAGCTCTGACACGGCTATTGAAATAAACAGAGGGATTATGCGGGCGTTCGTTGCTGTTCGTCAACTGATACTTGCTCCGCCTACAGATGAAGTAAAAGAACTCAAGAACGACGTAAAACAACTCAAAGAATACATCGAGGAAGTCTTTGCCGACTACAACGATATAAACGAAGATACCCGGATGCAGCTTGAGTTAATTAACGAAACGCTTGCAGAACTACAAGTAAAACATAAGGAGCTGAACAAGCCACGTCCACGTATAGGGTTTATTAAACCTGAAGGAAAAGACGATTAAAGAGCCTGCATTTCTTGTATGCGCACGATGATGGTAATGTATGCTTCATACCTTGTCGTATGCACCGTTTTTACACTTTCCCCTAAAAACCCTATGGACGCCTTGTGAAGATTTTCTTTCGACCACTACACATGTGCGTGAAATTACTCTATTTGTTCTTAATCAGACAGAAATATCATTAACCATTCACATCCTAACCAAGATTTTCCACCACCTCCTGCACCGCCGTACAGGATGAATTTATGTATATTATCCCGGAGGTAATTGTACGCCTTCCTTTGCTTTAGGTTTACTTTCATCCTTCATCAGCTTCAGGAGTATATGGTAAGAAACTAAAGCCTTTGAACTCAACTTTATCGCCATTGGATGCAACATCAATTTTTGTAGGTGCATCAAAACCGAGCATTTTATTAATACTATCAAGCGCTTTTAATTTATCATACAATTCAACTTTAACATACCCAACGTCGATTATTTCAGATTTCTCGGATGTACCGACATTCTTTTTCTGTACTTTAGTCGAAATACTCTTAATGCTTGCGGTTTGTTCTCTTGTCAGCTTTTCAAAGTCCTTTAACTCTATCCAGGTATTGTGAAGGTGTGCTATTGAAGAAAATGCAATCTTACCCAACTCCGACAATATTTTCTCTTTTGTTATATCGGACCTCTCTTTCAGTTCATTCTTTAACTCTTCGACCCTTACCGAAACCTTACCGTTTGCAAGCAATTCTGCAGCTTTAACATTCACTGTCTCAGGCTTCATATTGACGGCATTATAGGCAAGGCGATAAGCGCTTGAGGCATTTCCACCCTCAATGTAATAATTACAGAACGCCTCTTGTTTTGGCGTTAATTCATTTTCTCTCATTTCTATAATTTTAGATTCTTCTTTTTTAAGAATATCCATTCGTCGTTGATATCTTCACTTTTCTCCGTACTTTGGTTTTGGATTTTCACCTGGGCCAATACCTTGCTTATCTTTTTCATTTTTCTGCTTTTCGTTTACCCATTTATAAAGCGCACTTTTCCAGTCTACAATCTGAACGCCAGTACCCTTTTTCCATCCCTGAGAATTATAGTGATAAAAAAATAGCTGGGTTATACTCTCTATATCCCGAATATGAGGATATAGTTCTTTAGCATGCTCTGTTACCTTTTCGAGCGAAGGAGGTACAAACACTTCCTTTTCCAACTTCTTTTTCTTCTCCTTTTTTTCATCTGGAAATAATTTTAAGGGAGATACAGAGGGTATAATATCAATATCATTATCAATATCAATATCAATATCGGTACGTCTCGTATTCGTTTGTGTGTTTGGTATACGGTCGTATACGGTCGTATCGCCTTTATTCAAATTATTCCAACGTTTACAAACACTCTCTCGATTTTTCTCACAACGCTTCTGATATTTCTCGGAATCATAATCCATTGTATTGCGGATAAAGGAAAATGCTATTTTTGTAACAGGAGATAATTGTTCCTGTTCTTCTCCTGTTTTTGCATAGTGAAATATTGCATCAAACAGAAGCCCCTTATCTTCTAAAGATAAATCTTTTATAGAATCATATTGCCAAGTATACAGGATAACACTTTCTTTCATGGCCTTACACCTCCTATTTCATTAATCACCTCATCAACTTTTTGCATCTTACAGTCTCTACTATTGTCAAACAATGAGGGCTGTCGGCCGTTATTAGCAAGCCAATAAAGCTTACACTGACTGGGTAATACCATATCGACAATATTCATTCCCTGCCTCCTCAAATCAGATATTACCTTACGGGCATCGTTTGAGCTTGTATGACGGTTAATATCTTTAGCAGTCATTTTGTAGCCTGCAGAAAATAATGCGGCTACTGTTGCTTTTATTCTCGAATTATCATTATCTTTGCCGTTGGTATAGGACAAAGGATTGGCGGCTTCGGTCGCTTTTTCTTTTTTCATGATTCTACGCCTCCATTTAAGATACGTTTCACATCGCTCATCTTATACCGGCGCTTTCCGCCTACTTCAATAGGAACTAAATACCCTCTTTTAGCCCAACGCCACAAACTCGACTTATCCACATCAAGCATTTTCGATACTTGGTCGACGCTTGGATAAGTTTCGGTATTTGCATCAGTTATTATCTGCTCTAACGATTTTTGAGTATTTCGAACAAGTTCATCTCCAAACTCAAATAAGTCGCTTATCGACATTTTTATTGTCATTTCTGGCGCTTCTTTGTATAGCGCCAAAATGGTCGAAACTCTTAAACTACCACCTGTCATAATATTTCTTATTTAAAATTACATCAATTACAGCCCTTGCCGTTAGGCTTTCCTTGATGTACTCCTCGGCAATCGGCTCATTGCGTCTTAAGAGCGACACAAATGTAGAATGGAATGCAAGGGTCAACATATCGAGGGGATAGGAAAATCAATTGAGGGGACAATAAAAAAAACAATCCTCTAATAACACTATGATTATTAAGGAGTTGGCGTTTTGTCAGGGGATAGTTACAGGGGACAGCTAAAATAAATATTGAAATTCTTCTTTTAGCCCCTTTGGTTGACTCAATTTACTTTCTTTATATTCACTTTTTTTAACTACTCCAACTAAATCGTAAAAATGAGATAGCCAATCCTTAAAAGATTTACTATTGTCCTCTATAAGCTTACTTCTATAAAACATAAGGGCTATTTCTGCATAAGCCTTTGTGGTATTTCTTTCAACTTTCAAACATCCAATTATACGATCTGCTTTGGTTTGGCTTGTTCCGGAAATCTTATTATTAAGTGCAGATTTAAATAATCTCCTCACCTCTAACTCTTTTATTTCGCCTGTTGTAATTTGAGATGAGTGTTTTTGTTTTATTTCCCCTTTCTTGACATCAACAGCATCTGTCTTTCCATCTGTTGTTTGCGGACACTCCTTTTTTATGTAATCAAAATAATCATCCACAAAGGAAAGTATCGTTTCTTTATCTTGAGCCGTCAAATAATCAAACAGTTGTTGAGATTGCTTGATACGCTCTTTTTCTTCATTGATATGCTTTGCATAAAATTCATCATTCAAGTTTCGTTTATGAGCGCCGGGCTTTTTACTTTCGGAATCCGCATACATTTTACGAAGGCTATAATAATAACCATCGTAAATATCTGTCGCTTTGCTATTACTATTTAAAATATAATGTAAAATAAACCCTTCTGCTATTATTGGACATTTTGTTTTCCATTCTTTTTCTGGGAATATGTAACTATTATAATCCGGAGTACTTTCTATGAAATACAACAAATTAATTGGATCGTCACTCTTTTCTGTGATTGCAGGATTACGACCCTTCGGGCAAATTGCCATTGTTCCTGCTTTTTTATTTTCCCATGTCGTAAATCTGTTCCATCCCACTGTATTAAAGTTTATGTCTGATATCCTTGATTCCATAGTACTTGGGTTTAAATAAAATTGTTTTTGTTCGCACACAATAGCTTCTGAAATATCTTTTCTGTCAATTTCCTTTATTAAATCATAAAGTTGCTCTATTATATGCTCATAACTATTTTTACGCCTCGTTTTGTATGATTGAATAAACCTCCAATCTTTTCCAATAAAAAGCGACAGATCTTTGTCGCTCATATTATCGAATTTATGTGCGTTTTTCAACGGCTGAATAATAGAAATAGCTTGAACGGTTTCCAAAATAGATTCAACTCTATTTATTAAAACTACCTTTTGATCAGAACTTTTGCAGTTTCCCTTATCAGCCCTAACATTTTCCACTTCCTTGCGTATAATGTATAACGACTTTTCAAATTCGGCTATTTCTGCATCAATCTTCGATTTCACAAATTCTTGCATTGTTGCTTCATTCCCGACTCTCTCATTGAGTTTTAAACTTAAAAAATCAGTGTATAATTTAACTATTTTCCCCAAGCCTACATTCTTTATTAAATCAACTCCTTCACAAAGATTATTTATTTCTAATAATTCGTATTTAATAAAGTCTATTTCTTCAAGTATACATCCTTCTCTGGTTTTCAGATCGGCTTTAAATACTATCGGCTTTTGATCTTCGCCCTTTTTCGTTGGTAATGTATTAAGAAAACGGTCAAATCCTTTAGTTATATTCTCCCCGCTCTGGGTTTCTACCTTTTCACTTTGATAATAATAAAACTTATGCAATTTATTTTCATAAAAAGCTTGTAAATTATCAGCTCTTAGGTTCTTAAAATAAATCCTAAGTATCCTTTTTTTAGTTGTCAAATCATTTTCCATATCAATCAATAAGTTTTACCAAATCTTTCTTCATTTCCTCATCAATATCCCGATACCGGGCAAAGGCCTTACTACCCTCTGCGTGTCCGCTAAGTGAGCCGACAAGATTAGGGTCTTTCACTTGTTTATAAAGATTCCCAACAAATGTACGCCTTGCCAGATGCGATGAGGCTATTTCATTCAACGGCCGCTTTTCTTCGTCTCCGGTAGTCGGGTTCTGTATCGTTACCAATCTGTTTACTTCGCATAAAGTAAATACCTTCTTTATGTCCTTATTGTATTTCTGCTCGGATATGAACGGGAATAGCATCCCCTTTTTATCTACGCTTTTGTATTTTTTAATTAATGCTTTCGCCCTGTCATTTAGTGGAACTCTAACCGTTAACGGCCTTTCGGATATGACTTTATGTGGAATATACTCTACTGCACCGTTTATCACGCTCTCTTTCGTCATTTTTAGCAAATCCGATACCCGGCAGCCTATCAGGCATTGAAATATGAATATATCTCTTTGTATTGCCAGATATGGATGTACAGAAAGGTCAAAATCTGCAATCTGGTTTCTTTCTTCCAATGTTAAATAATATGGCGTTCCGTATTTTTCAGTAGTGATTCCATCATAAGTAAGGAATGGTCTATTCTGTGTAAGTTTTTGTTTATTACACCAATTGAAAAAAGCACGTAGTTTATTGAATAGAGCGCAAATAGTATTATCACCTCTCGGCTTAGGCGCCGGACTTTTCCGCTTTGTATCTGTATTTGCGGGAAACATTTTAAAGATATCCGGGTACTCCTGCAGCAATGTGTGTTCATTTCTTAAAAAGCTTTCAAAGCCCTCAATTACATCCTTATCAATGGTTTCGATATCTAACTTAAAGCATTTTCGATTTCTATCTGTAAGCTGTACAAATAGTTCATACCGTTTTAGGGCACGAATAAGCACACGAAAGTTCTTTTCCCTGACATCCGACAGTTTATACTTTTGCAAATAATCTTCCATTTGGTCAAAGAAAGCTTTCACTGCCGCCCGACCTTCATACGCTTGCTTTTTCTGTAGTTCGGAGAAAATGATATTGTATGTGATATCATCTGTTGCAATATCTGCCGTCACTTTTAGTGCGTTATCAATCCAATCCTTGGTGAGATTATCCTTGTGCTTTTCTTCCGTCACCTGACATATTTTAAGCAGCCTGTTTACAAAGCTGTCTAATTTATTCTTTGCATCAGTAACATCTTTTCTTTCTATAAAGTTTAGTTTGCTTGCTTTAGGCGGAACTATTCCGCATACACTTCCACGGATCGTTTCCTTTACCGGCCTAAAAAACCTTGGATTAACAAATACTCCAGACTTGAAACATGGTCTCTGGCTGCGTGAAATAGTCAATTTCACTATTACTTGGCTTTTCCCATCGTCACCAATGACCTTTGACAATCTATTTTCAGTTGTTGCCATATCAGTAATTATTTTAATTGCGATTCAAAGATAATAAGAAGATGTGACCTATCCAAAAAACAGGTCACAAATAGGTCACATTTTTGAAAAAGAATGAGATTTTTTGAAATAATTTGCAATCACCAAATCACTTAAAACACATATTATCAGCGCTATTTTATTTTATCACTTTTCATAGCATTTCATTTTTATATTCCCCCTTCGAGTACAAAAAAACGCTAACAGATTCTTAATCATTCTGTTAGCGTTTTTTTATTTCTACACCACAGGCATGTTTTATAACATATTCTGATTATCTTAAACTTTATACCTTTGCATTGCGATTCAATAAAACCAATATATCATGGATATAGTACCAATACAAAACAAGATTTATGAAATCAGAGGGCAGCGTGTAATGTTTGACTTCGATTTAGCGGAGATGTATCAGGTTGAAACAAGACGTCTAACGGAACAGGTAAAGAGGAATATTGAGAGGTTCCCTGATGATTTTATGTTCCAACTTACCAAGATGGAGTGGAAAGAGGTTGTCGCAAATTGCGATAACCTACCTGATGGCGTTAAATACAATCCTACCCAACCACGTGTTTTAACCCAAGAGGGCGTATCAATGCTTTCAGGAGTGTTACGCTCTAAAGTTGCAATAAAAATATCATGCGGGCTTTTGTTGCAGTACGCAATGTCTTAGCTGCCGCAAAAGCAACAAACGCCTTGCCTGACTTAATAAGGCGTATAAAAGCGTTAGAAGAAATTAGCGAAGAAACCTTAGCTGCTATAAATGACCTGTCAGAGGATACCCGAAAGGAATTTGATGATATTTATATTGCAATGACTGAATTATCAAACAGGCATAAAGAGCTAAACAAGCCCCGACCGAAGATAGGGTTTGTTATACCTGATACGAATAAAGAGTAACTCCCATAAATAGCGACCTTATTTCTATCATTTTTGATTACTCATTAATTATCAATCAAATATAAAATTTTTCTGCACTTATCTTTAAATTTTGTGCAAACAAAAAGCACTAATCAATCATCCTTTTTTATAGCATCTCTACCATCATAATGCCTGAAAATTACCTCTGTTGGCTCGTTAATAGCTTTACCCCCAGATGTGATATCAAGTTTATCTGGTGCATCGAAGCTATGAAGGAGAAGATTTTATGTTCGAGGTAACGAAAGAAGAGCTTTTAAGATGCCAAATTGGCACCTTGAACAAAGGTCGAGGTGGCAATATAAAATATCTGCCTTTTGCATTTACAGAGTTGGGTGTAGCAATGTTAAGTAGTGTATTAAGCTCTGACACGGCAATTGAAATAAACAGAGGGATTATGCGGGCGTTCGTTGCTGTTCATCAACTAATACTTACTCCGCCCACAGATGAAGCAAAAACACTAAAAAACGACTTAAAACAACTCAAGGAATACATCGAAGAAGTCTTTACCGACTATAACGACATCAACGAAGATGCCAGAATGCAACTTGAGCTAATCAATGAAACGCTTGCGGAACTGCAGGTAAAACATAAGGAGTTTAATAAACCGCGAGCGAAAATAGGATTTAGGATGCCGGATCAACTATAATTTTTCAAAGTGCCGGCACTTCGCAAATATCATAAAAAAGAAAACTGTCGTTTAATTGTGCAGTTAAAAAAAGATACTTATTTTTGTATTCAGAAAAAACATTTTGTGGGAGAATGGAGTAATCATATAAAACTACAAAAATGGTCGTATATAATATATAAACTATGAAAGCAATAAAAATTATCACTTTACTATTAGTGTCAGTAGTAGCAGGTGCGCAAAACGATCCGACTTTGGTTTGTGAAAATGATGCATCTTTTATATCGTCCTGTATCATGGAATCAAGAGTATTCAAACCCGGCGTGAAAGTCGGATTTCTTGATGAATGTACTAACGATTCATACAATAAATCAAAACTGTTTCTTTATGAATCCGTACCGCAGACAATTACCAAAGAGTATTTTGAAGATAACGGGATCCCTCAAAATCAGCTGAAAGATTTGACACTTACTGTTACGGGCATAGAAAATCTTCAGTATAGAGACAACAGGAACTTGACTTTTTTTATTGCTGACGGAAGCGACGGTAAAAAATACCGATATTATCTTGTAGGTGTAAGCGATACTGTCAATCCATCATCCACAGATATTAACTGTATATATTTAGTAGAAGAGCATGAAAAATTTTCCAAGATTATCGGCCAAACAATATACGGAAAAAACAATCTTTGGTCAGACAAGACGGAAAGCGGTGAGTTAAAAACAATATGGGGAAAGAAATATTACCCGTTGCAGGTAACCGGAATAATACCTGCGAGAGGACTATTCCTTGGCGCTTATTTCATACGATTCAAACCCAAAGGCTCTGATAATGAATACTATAAATTTTGCGAAAACTCGGAATTTTTTTATACGATATTTACACTATGTGATCCGAGAGATTCGTTTAGAAACATAAAAGATAAAGATTGGGAAGCGCTTCAGAAAGGCGAACCGGAAACAGGAATGAAGAAAGATATCTTAGAGCTGACATTAGGAAAGCCGGATTATGTTTCAACTTATAAAACAAACAATGATGAACAAGAGGTGTGGCTTTATAGAAATCTTGGCGGCAAATCATATCAAATAGTAATAAAAAAAGATAAGGTAGAGTCTTTTTCGAGTGGTGAATTTAATCGCCGTTAATTGTTGTATGGCCATTTGTTAATTATTTCAGCTAATGCGCAGCTTAGAAAGCTGTAGCTATTTCATTAAGATTGTTGCTCACTTTATGTGAGTGACGGGGCTTTGGCATAAAAACTGTTTTGATATTATCTGAACACCTTTTGCCGGTAAGTATTCTTTATGTAAAAGTACTAAAAACAGGCAAGTATCCGTTTATAACTTACAAGCGAATTAAATAAAACAAATAACTATGCAAATTGTTGATATATTCCAATTTTCGGTATTGAACTTTTTAATAATCAAACTGCTTTAGTATCTGCTTGATTTAGTCTCCATAAAGGATTTACGGCAATACGTTGCTTCAAATGGAAAAGACTCTATATGAAAAAATCAAAAAAGAAGAAGAAAGAAACTAAGTTTGAACTTGGATGTCTCTCTTATATATGGATTATATGTATTGTGATTGGAGTAATAATATCGTTGGCAGAAAATGATTTTACTTTTTTATTTATATTTACAGTCGCACCGCCATGTCTTTATATAGGGTTGAAGTATGGTTGGTAAGATTATAACTAAAAGTTATTTTTTTGATTAAAAACGTCCGCTAAGAACCTAATATAGTGATAACTAAGCATGCAGCTTACCCGAATAATATATAAATAGGAATAATTATGAACGAGAGAATTGAAATTTATCCAAGCAGGATAAAATTATTATTTACATTAGTAAGTTTTTTTATTTATTTCTTAGCCGCAATTTATACTTGTGTGATTGCTGAAAATATCGTAAAAATTATTGTATTTACCTCAATTCCATTTTGCGGTTTTTTTATATATGAGATAATCAAACGATTATTGGAATATAAATTGATGCTTATAATTGACGAAAAAGGGCTATCGTTAAGTCCGGATAAAGACGAATTTATAAAATGGGGAAATATTGATGGTTTTACTGAGATAAAAGAAGACGACACAAAAATAATAATTGTTCAGGTGAATAATGCGGAAGAATTTATAGAAAAAGAAACAAATAATGTGCGAAAAAAAATCATGAAAAACAGTTTGAAAAATTATGGTTCGCCTTTTCATATTTCAGTATCAGAAATGAATGTGAAACATAACACATTAATAAAATTGCTGAATGAAAATTTAGTCAAGTATAAACCTGATGGAAAATAAAAAATAGTTCTTACCATGAATAACTTAATGATATTTTTTTTGTAGCTTTGTCCATGAATTTTTCTTATGGCGGATTACGGAGTTTATTGTAATATAATTCTACAGAAAAGTTTCAAAATTAAAACAAACAAATATGGCAAACATGGAGATTTATTGGGCAGACGGAGATAGCCCTAAAATGATTGAAGCAATTCAAAATGCTCAAAAAACATTCAAATATTTTTGGAGAGAACAATCCTGGGAATATAGAAGAATTATACCTGCATTAACTGTTTCTTGCGTAAAAGTAGCCTTTACTCAAACAACAGAAAAATCGGATAATCCTATAGTAGAACATATGTGGATAAACGATGTAATGTTTGATGGAACTAATGTATCAGGAACTTTGATAAACGACCCCAATGAATTAACAAATATTTCCAACGGAGACACCGTAAATGTTCCTTTAAATAGAATTAGTGATTGGCTTTTTGCGATTTCCGAAAGCAAACCTAAGGGAGGATTGTTAAAGATGTTTTCCTCAAAACCCAAACCCAAGGTATACGGAGGATTCACCATTCAGTCAATGCGTTCAGATATGACAAATCAGGAACGAAAAGAACACGATAATGCCTGGGGATTAGATTTTGGAGATTACAATGAAGTTTTGCTTGTGTATGAGCAAAAGGAAAATACCGAAAACCTTATAGAGCATCC
>JGI994J12354_10004188_pt1 | contig 13090 bp, 11 predicted proteins | sample IntmicLarv3ML3BL_FD_12354 | JGI IMG/M metagenome (IMG submission 12354)
AATTCAAACTGGTGAAATGAGCAATGGGTTCAAATTAGTGAGGCAACCGGCTGAAAAGCGGTTATTGAGCTAACGGGAATCTAAAAAGAAATAGCCTGCATTCTTTAAATGGAATGCAGGCTATTTTTTTGTGCGGTGGCGGGAGCTAGAGATGCCTTTTTGATAAGTCTATGTCGGTGTTTGATGTAGTAAGGTACTAACTTGAATTGCTGTGCGTAGCCGTGCTGTTTTAAGTTATCTGGACTCTATGCATTTTTTATGTCCCGGTTTGAAAACAGGCTAACATAAAACGGCTTGCCGTTTTATAGCGCAATTGTTTTCATTACTCGGGACATCTGTTTTATCTGCCGATTTTGGGCGTGCTGTGATTTATAAAGGATGGTAGTCAATTCGAGGTATCCGTTTTTATGTAGTGGTGGGAGTAGAATACGCCTCTTTAATAGGTCTGTGGGATGCTGGTGCTTGATGACGTCCTCTTGACTAAACTCTGGCTTCACTTTCAGTTCGTCAATCGTTAAGGAGATGACGGGCCTCCTACAAAGCTTTCGGTGTCGCTCTGCTTCGTGAAAGCTTGTAGTCAATCCACTTTGTTCAAAATTTAAATTGGTATTTTCTATTCCTACAACTCCAGCTCGTCGTTTCGTCTTGCAATTATTTTCGAAGCTCGGGACATCTGATTTATCTCCCGATTTTGGACGTGCTATGATTTATAAAGGGTGACGGTCAATTTGGGACATTCCTTTTATTTCTGGGTTTGGGTGTTTTTTGTCTTAGCAATGTGGCAGTTAATCCAAAACAAAACCTCAGAAGTTATATTTTTGCTTTCGCAATTTCGGCTTGTCGCTTTGCTAAAGCAAGTATATTGGTAATTTGGGGCATTTTTTTATTTTCGGTTAGGTAAAGTGAGTTTGAAAAATAAGTACGAGGTTAGCCGGGTGGTGCGTGGGGGATTGTTGGCGTTGGTAATGGAAAGTGGGGTAAAGATTTTAGAAAAAACAGGAATGTTCTTGTTCGATTTAGAATTTTGTTTTATAATAGTGGTATTGGGAATTTCATTATTAAAGTTGTTTAATTAAGTGTTTTTCTAAGGCTTAATGAGCAAGTTGGTATGGTTTCCGGTGTAGTCGTGTCTTTGAAAAATGAGTTTTAATGCTCGGATTTTTAAGGCGATGGGGAAAATGATAATTGAATAATATGCATTATAGGTGCGATAGATTGCTGTCTTTTAGGGATTGTATTGAGAAGATGTGCAAGGTTTTTATTGGTTGGGGTAAGATTTTAGCCGATGAAGCCGTCGCTTAATGGAGAAGTTGGACAAGCCAACACGGTCACGCCGCTGTAACGGGGAGCGAGCCTGCAAGGATGCCACTGGGAAACTGGGAAGGCGCAGGGAAGCAAGGATCCGGAGTCAGAAGACCCGCCTATAGGATAATCACCGCTGGACTTACGAAAGATGAGGAGGGGATTAATAAGGCTTTGTCATAAAAAGCTTTGTTGGCTCTAACCTTTTGGGGTTGGAGTTTTTTTATTATCAAAAAAGGAGCGAATGCGAATGAGTGGCTGGGAGTTATTTCAAAAGGGCGGTCCGGTAATGTATTTGTTGTTGTTTTGTTCACTTGCGACGGTAGGGATTGCAATTGAGCGGGTGATGTATTATCGGGAAATGAAGCGGGGAAGTTCACGGGAATTTTTAGAGCGATTGACGGCCTTTTTTCGGGTGGGAGATTGGTCGGCTGTCGGCGAGCAGTGTGAGAGACAGGGCGGTTTGTCCGGTGCTGTGGTATTGAAGGCGGTCAGGGCGATTCAGGCCGGGGAAAACTTGGGTCTGACTTTGGATACCGAGTATACTTATTTGACGGCGAAACTAAAGGAAAATCTTCGTTATTTGAGTGCGATTGTTACGGTTGCACCGTTGCTGGGGCTATTGGGGACTGTTATTGGGATGATTAGCTCTTTTAGCATTTTTTCGATTGAGTCCGGCCAGCCGATGGCGATTACTGATGGAATTGGCGAGGCGCTTATTGCGACAGCTACAGGGCTTTTGGTGGCGGTGTTGGCGTTTATGGTATTTTTATTTCTGTCGAAGTGGCAGGAAGAATTGTCGCTGGAGTTGGAGCAGATTTGCGGATTTTTGGAAATTCAGTTGGAAAAACATCAGATGAGGGGATAAGGTATGAGAAGAAGGAGACGGGGCCTTGAAGAGCTGAAAGAGCCGGAATTTATGATTATTCCGATGATTGATATCATTTTTTTCCTGTTGGTCTTTTTTATGATGAGTACCCTTCATATGGTTCAGCAGAATGTGATTGCAGTGCAGCTCCCGCAGTCTGCTCATAGCCAGCATGAACCGAAGAAGAATATCAATGTCACTGTGACGGCTGCCGGGGCGATTTTGGTAGATCAGGAGGAAATGCCGCTTCAGCTTTTGCGGAGGCGAATTGAAATGGAAGTCGAGCGAAGTACGGAGACGGTCTTTATTTTGCGGGGTGATAAGGAAGTGACTTATCAGGCGGTGATCTTGGCGCTGGATGAAATGAAGGGTGCAGGCGCAAAGAATATTGCAATTGCAACGGAAAAGAAAACGAGGGACTAAGGGATGGATCGAAAGAGAAAGGCTTTTCTTTGGACCGTAGTCATTCATGGGATCTTGATACTTTCTTTGGGTTGGATGACTTTTGAGTCAATGATGAGAGGGCAGGGCGATGAAGAGTTGATACCTATTTTCGTTCTTGGGGACGGGACAGATTTTGATGCCGGCGGTGGCGGTGGCTCGCCGGATCCCTTGGGAGCTGATGCGGAGGAAAAAGTATCCGGTGATGATAAGTCCGATACCAATGTCAGACCGGCTCCTTTTGTGGCGGCAGAAGGGCAGGATGAATCGGAGAAGCCCCAAGAAGAAACAAGAGCTCAGGAAACATCTTCCGGAGGTAACCAATCAGCGACCGGCAATGGCGGCGGTGGAACCGGTACCGGCCAGGGTGATGGTGATGGCAGCGGCACCGGTGGTGGCAGCGGTAGCGGTCAAGGCGGTGGACATGGCAGCGGAATCGGCGGTGGCAGTGGAGCGGGGCATCAAGGCTCCGGAACTATCCCGCCCAGGGTGCTGAGTCAGGTGGAGCCGAGCTATCCTGCTGATGCGAGAGCTCAGGGCTTGAGTGGCTCGGTTCTTTTGGAAATTGGTGTGTCGGCGAATGGTACTGTAAGTAGTGTGTCGGTGCGTTCTTCTTCCGGGCACGGTTCATTGGATCAGGCAGTGATTGATGCAGTTTGGAAGTGGCGCTTTGTGCCGGCTAAGAATAGGGCAACCGGTGAGGCAGTTGCCTCAAGGCTGAGGTTGCCGGTTGATTTTAAATTGAATAGGAGGTAGAGAGCGAGGCAATTTGCTGAAGGAGAGGGCAAATGGTCACTGGGTAAACATTGTCAAATACGAGTGAAGCAGGAGAAAAAGCACGAGGTAAACGTGTTCCATCATAAATCTGTCAAACAGAATGGAGAGAGTCTGTTGATAAAAATGAAGAAACTATCTATTATGTTAGCGATTTTAACTTCGACAACACTTGTATTGCCGATTTGCGCTTCCGCGGAAGAAGCCGCTCAAGAGGAAGAAAGCACGGCCTCAGAATCGACTGAGGCTACCCCTGCTGATGAAGCCGGTGGGGAAGGAGCTAATGCGGTATTCACTTTGGATAAGGTGACGGTCACCGGAAATCGAATTGAGAAAAAAGTTTATGATACCTCAGCGGATATTACGGTGGTCGGTCGTACAGAAATTGAAAATATGCACCTCAAGACGATTGATGATGCCCTTCGGACGGTTCCGGGAGTGCAGTTCTTGGATTATGGTGCTAATCTGCATTTAAATAAGTCGGGAATTCGTATCAATGGCAGTAATGATGTGGTAATTTTGGTGGATGGAGTTCGAGTAAGTGATTTTAGAGGTGCAAAGCAGTCCGGTTATGCGATGACTTCGGTGACTCGTAATATGGATAGCATTGAGCGGATAGAAGTTTTGCGGGGTTCTCCGGGAGTTCTCTACGGCTCGTCAGCTAAGGGCGGGGTTATCAATATTATTACCCGTAAGGATTTTGCGAATAAGACAACAATCTCGGCGGCGAAGGGCAGTTATGGATTGGGTGAATTTTCTCTGGGCTCCCAGGGGAAAATCGGTAAATTGGGCTATCAATTTCACTATAATACCTATACCATCGGAGACACGAAAGATGCCAAGGGCTTTGTGTGGACCGGTGATACAGATCAGCGGGTTTTTGGAACATCCTTGAATTATCGTCCCAATGAGAAGCATCTGCTTTCGATGAGACATGGCTATAGTCGGATGGACTTTGGCGATATATATGACCCTTGGTATCGGCAACATATTTTTGACGGGATTGAGTATTCTCGGGATCTGACTTTATCTCACGACTTTAAAATCTCGGATCGATGGGCGAATAAGATGACTTATCGAAGAAATTTTAGTCTTTCCAGGGCACATATGATTCAAGGTGCGTGGACGTACAGGAATTTCTGGGATAATTCTTATAAAAACACCTTCTTTTCGGAGCAAATTTCTTATACTTCACCCAAATATGAGGCAGTTGCGGGATTGGATTATTCCAAAGGCCGGGATATGAAGTGGAGAAGCTACAGCACATGGCCACCAACTGTTAGCTATCGTTGGCAGCCGATAATGGAAAATTATTCTTTCTATTTTAATAATACTTGGCATGTGAATCCTAAACTTTCTCTGGAGGCAGGGGTTCGGCATGATCGGCCTCAGAGAGTCGAAAAAGGGGTTGTGCCGCGAGATGCCACTCCGGATCCTCATACGGTTACATCAGCAAAGATTACCTTTAATCCGACTAAAAAAGATACGATTTATGCGGGTCGCAGTGAATTCTTCATTCTGCCGAGCATGACGCAACTCTATGATACAAATTTCGGAAATGAACAGCTCCTGCCGGCAGAAGGGCATGGTATTGAGCTGGGGTATATCCGTAAATTTTCCGATACCAATGCGCTGACAATCAACTTCTGGGATCGAAGAGATAAGACAACTGTCGGCTATGCTTCATCGGGAGCTTATCGAAACTTTAAAGATGAGCGGGCTACTGGCTGGAATGCCCAATGGGATTATCAGGTGAATCCGAAGCTGAAGACCTTTGTTTCCTGGGCACGAATTGATCAGATGGATGTAAGCGGCGATAATTTCACAAGGGGCTATCGGCCAAAAGATGTATTTAATTTTGGCATCAATTACAATCACAAAAAATGGGATGTGACTTTGGATGCCAGATACTTTATTCGCCAGGATTATGTGTGGACAAGACCTTACCCCAATTTCCCGAGCGATGAGTATGTCGTCGCCAACATGGCTTTTAACTACAATGTAAATAAACATCAGAAGGTGTACCTCAAAGTAAATAATGTGTTTAATCAGCATTGGGCAGAGCACACCGAAGTGATGCACAGAGCTAATAGTGAAGGAATGTTCTATACCATGCCGGGACGGAATTTTAAAATCGGCATGGAGTATCAATTCCACTAAGAATGTCGGTATTTGCCAGATAGATGAGCAGCTAAAATGACAAAGACCCTCGCACGGAAGATTTTTCCGGTGAGGGTCTTTTGGTTTGGTGCCGACTTAATTTTCGGCAAAACTTTGTTTAAATTTAGAATGATTTCCTCTGTTGAAGCGAATATTTTGGCAGTATTTCAAGAACCGGAGCTGAAAAAACAAAAAGTTGCGATTCAATACGATTGCCATGCAGGGCTTTGAAGGGGGTCGGTATGGGCGGGGTAAAATCAGATCCAATGAATTGACAATGATTCTCAATATCCTTATACTTGAAACTAAGTAGCGGCAGATTTGAATGAGCGGTATAAAAAGCTTGTTTCAATGAATTTCGCTGCTACTACGAAGTTTGATTCAAAGAAAGGATGAGTTTGATTGGATACCCAGAAAATTAAAGAGGCTTTGGCAAAGCAGCCAAATGCTTATCCGGCAACGATTGCTCAGGAATTGGGAGTCAGTGAGCTGGCGGTAGTGAGTCAATTGCCGGAAGATACAGTAAAAAAGGTCGCAATCGGCGAATTTGATAAAATCATGGACGAGGTTACCCTGTGGGGGGATGTACTTTTTTTGGTGCGTAATGGCTCAGTAATTGCCGAGGTCAAGGGCCCGATTCCCAAAGGCAACCACAGTCATGGTTATTTTAATTTGCACGGAGCCTCACCGATCGGCGGGCATATACATGCCGAAAGCCTGGGAGCAATTTGCTTTGTTGGTAAATCGGTTAGTGGCAGCGAGTCCATTTCCATTCAATTTTATGATAAAAAAGGGGACGGAATGTTTAAAATTTACCTAGGTCGGGGAGCAGACCGAAAGATTTTGACAGAGCAAAAAGAGAAATATGACAAACTGAAAGATGAGCTGGAAGCCATTTAAAGTAAGTCAATTGAAGGGGATTTTATAGAGAAAGCATCTTATCAAGCCGTAAGTGAAACAGAAAAATAAAAAAGACCTCCCATCGCAGAATAAAATCTAAGATAGGAGGTCTTGCTATGTCCGGTCAAAAAGGAATGAAACATTTTGGAAATGCAATTATTGAAGGGGTACTCTGGCTAAGAAACGAGGGAAAAACAAATCGCGAAAGTGCAGAACTCTTAGGACTTAAGAATGCCCATGCTACCAAAAATCTCATTCAACATTATCGCCGAAAATAAGGGCAATCAAAGTTGGGAATATTTCCTAAGTTAGAAATAAATCTTTAGAGAGCAATTTTTGTAATTTAAAAATGAGAAAGTTTATCAACTGGATTAATGCCGATAAAAATGGTAAGATTAAAGAAAAGAGATTTTTCAAGGTAGGTGGGGGAAATGGCGAAGAAGATTGAGCTTAGTGTTACCGGTATGCATTGTGCGGCTTGCTCCGGTCGGGTGGAGAAGGTCTTAAAGCGGGTGGCCGGGGTTGAGGATAGTGTGGTTAATTTGTCGATGGGGCGGGCGGTGGTGACTTCTGATAGCGAGGTCGCGGCTTCTCAGCTGATTGAGGCGATTGAAAAAATCGGCTTTGGGGCGTCTTTGTATGAAGCGATGCCTTTTGGAGATGTACAGGCGGGGCTTCAACTGGAAGAGGAGCGGAAGTATCGGCGAGATGTGATGATTGGAATGATTTTGTCGCTGCCGATGATGCTGGGGATGATGGCTCAGTGGCTGAATTTGCCGGGGCTGGGGATCTTTCATGAGCCGAAAATTCAGGCGGTACTGGCGACTTTGGTGCAATTTGGCATTGGGCGGCGTTTTTACCGAGAGGCTTGGACAGCGCTCAAAAATGGTGGTACTGATATGTCGACGTTGGTGGCGCTGGGGACTAGCGCTGCTTATGGATTTAGCTTTTATCAGATGTTTGCCGGCGAGGGGCATCAGGTCTATTTTGAGACTTCGGCGATGCTGATTACCTTTATTCTTTTGGGAAAATATTTGGAGATCCGAGCCAAAGGCAAGACTTCTGAGGCGATTCGTAGTTTGATGGCTTTGCGCCCTGATACGGCACGAAGGCTCGTCGATGGGGTAGAGAAGGAAGTGCCGATTGATTTTTTGGAAATCGGCGATATTGTGCGAGTCAGGCCGGGGGAGCGAATTCCAACGGACGGACAGGTCGCCAATGGTCGTGGTGCGGTGGATGAATCGATGATGACCGGAGAAAGTCTGCCGATTGAAAAGATGCAAGGCTTGGAGGTCGTAGGCGGGACGGTCAGCTTAACCGGTGCATTTGATATTGTAGTATCAAGGGTCGGCGGTGATACGGTGTTGGCTCGGATTATCCGAACCGTTGAGGAAGCTCAGACCGATAAGGCGCCGATTCAGCGGTTGGCGGATCAGATTGCGGCGGTTTTTGTGCCGATGGTGTTGTTGATTGCTTTGATTACTTTTGGGGCTTGGTATTTTTGGGGAAGTCCCGGTGATATAGAAAGCGCGCTGATTCATAGTGTGGCGGTNTTGGTCATTGCTTGTCCTTGTGCATTGGGGCTTGCAACGCCGACTTCGATTATGGTAGGCACCGGACGAGGTGCTGAGTTGGGTGTGCTGTTTAGAGGNGGCGGTCAACTGGAAAACCTGCATCGAGCGAGCGCTATTGTGCTGGATAAAACCGGCACTTTGACCGAAGGNAAGCTTCAAGTGGTCGAAATAATTGGCGNCGAGCCGGAGGCGATATTGGCAGGAGCGGCNGCTTTGGAGGTGCGGTCTGAGCATCCGATTGGGCGGGCGATTATTGAGGAATCCGAAAAGCGGGGTGTGCCGATTTTTGAGGCTGAAGATACTGAGATTGTGCCGGGGAAAGGGATTTTTGGAAAAATTGACGGCAAGACTTGGTATGCAGGTACTCAGGTTTATTTGGAGGAAGTCGGGATTTCGGCGATTCAGGCCGAAAAAGCAGGTCCGGAATTGGCAGCCCAAGGTGTGAGCTTAGTCTTTGTGGGGATGGAGAATGAATTTTTGGGTCTAATTGGGGTGGCTGACCAAATTCGCTCGGAGGCGAAAGAGGTTGTTCGTACGCTGGAAGGTCAAGGTATTGAGGTCTGGATGTTGACCGGCGATCATCGGGGGACTGCTGAGGCGATTGCCGAAAAAATCGGTATCCGCAATGTGGCAGCTCAGGTATTGCCGGAAGAAAAGGCTGCTAAAATCAAGAGACTTCAAGGAGCAGGAAAAACCGTTGCAATGGTCGGGGACGGCATTAATGATGCGCCGGCTCTGGCTCAATCCGATGTGGGAATTGCGATGGGGAGCGGTACTGATGTGGCAATGGCGACTGCGGATGTGACCTTGATGAGCGGCGATTTGCATCACTTGGTGACGGCTTTTGATTTGAGCCGGGCAACCATTCGGAATATTAAGCAAAATCTGTTTTGGGCATTTATCTTTAATATAGTCGGTATCCCGGCGGCGGCTTTGGGCTATCTGACACCGATTTTGGCAGGGGGAGCGATGGCGCTGAGTTCGGTTGCTGTGGTATCTAATGCGCTGAGGCTAAAAAGATATCAGCTGAGAAGATAGGCAAATAAAAAAACACCGGAAAATCCGGTGTTTTTATTTACTCGAAATCAATTAGAACATCCCTTTTTTGAAAAGCCAATAGCCGATCAGAGAAACTATGGAAATAGATAAAGCCACAATGCTCCAGAAGGGAAGAACGCTTTCGACGCCCTGCATCGGCACAAGGACATTCATGCCCCAGAAGCTGGCAATTCCGGTGGGAATCGCCATGAGAATCGTGACACAGGCGAGGAATTTCATAACTTGATTGACGTTGTTATTGATAATTGAAGCGAAGGCGTCCATCATGCCGGAGGTGATGTTATTTTGCACCTCAACCATTTCCTGAGCCTGTTTATTTTCGATAATCACGTCTTCGAGGAGATCTTCATCTTCCTCATACATTTTGATAAGGTGCTGAAGATGGCTGTTGGAGCGGAATCGCATGACTTTATCCATTACAACTCCATTCGCCCGAAGGGAATAGGTAAAGTAAGTCATACTTTTTTGCACATCCAGCATTAGGAAAAGATCGTCGTTTCGCATGGACTGCCGTAGATTTTGCTCCAAAAAATCGGTTTGCCGAGTAATAATTTGGAGATCTTTTAGGAAGAGGCTGGCAGTTTCATACATGAGCTGAAATAAAAATCGAGTCTTTTTTGAGGTGTTGAAAAACCGCCAGGTGCGGTGGTTGAATTTCCTCAGTACATCGTTATCCTCAAGGGATACAGTAATTACACAAGTTTCGGTCAGAATAACGCCTAAGGGCAGGGTATCGTAAAATCTTTCGGTTTTAATCGGAACATTGATAACCGTGAGAAGGCAGTTATCCTCCAATTCAGTACGGGATCGCTCCTCTTCATCCAAGGCGGCTCGCAGGATATCGACGGGTACTTCGGTAGCATCGGAAACTTGAGCCAGCTCGGTCTGGGTGGGGGCGACCAGATTAATCCAGGCCCCTTGGGGCAGATTGGCCAGCTCATAGGTCTCAAGGCCGGTAGCTTGGCTTTTGGTAATGGTAAGCATGAAGAAACCTCCTTTCAGGAAAGCTCTTCGCCGGGGGTAATTCTATTTGCAAAAAGGCATAGAAGTACGCACTAGGGAAGAATCTCCTATTATTTTCAAATAAATGACAATGGTCTTAGGCCCGTCACCTTCCATAGTAAGCACCTCCTTGCCTCTTTTTTCATTTTTCGTAACTCCCTAATACTACTCTTCTAAAAGGAAAACGTCAATCTTTTAAGCCACGAAAAAGTGAACTTTAACGGAATATTTGGATTTTCAGAATTTATCGAGCGCTGCCGCTGCCCGGTGAGAGTAGGTAGAGCGGCGGTATTTCTTTGGTTTTAGTCTGATTTGCTAGCACTCCGAGGAGAATCATAGCCTCCTCTGCTTTCAGGCTGGCTTCATTTAATTTTTTGGTGGCCTCGTCGTGGGCTTGATTGATTTGGATACGAAAATCTTGAGCCTGCTGGATGTTGCCGACCGTAAGGAGGTTGGCTTCGATTTGCTCTAAATCCCAAGCCTTGCCCCGAAGCTCCAGCCCTTCTCGCATGGTTTGATAAGCGCTGCGGTATCGGTCATTGATTGTTCGGACTTCCTCAGTTTTAGGAGAAATTCTTCGCCAGTCTCTGAGAAGATTATCGAGGTTGGGGAGGACTTTGGTTTCCAAGAGTTCTTTACGGTTTTGAGGCTGAAGCTCGGTGTCGCTGATTTCAAGTAATGAAAGCCGAAAAATACCCAAGTGTTTTTTTTCGACTTTTTGGATTTCTTTAAAATAGCTATTTAGATCTGATTTGGTGCTGGGCGCAGCACCGGCTGTTCCCATGAGTCCGACCGAGATGAGCAAAATCCAAAGGAGTAGAAGCAAGCGTTTCAATTCAAAAACCTCCTAAAAATAGCAAATTTAAAATTCTATGTTTATTTTGACGAAAAAAAGGCAGGATGTCAAAGTCCCTTTGCCGAAAATAGCTTTAGTGGTGGAAAAAATCAAAAAAGTAGTGTAAAATAGAGAAGATTACTCTTAGGGTTGGGTGAAAATCGGTCTTGCGCAAAGGGCGGCTGTGAACCTCGTCAGGTCCGGAAGGAAGCAGCGATAAGCGGTTTAGTCTTTGTGCCGCAAGGGTGCCGGTTTTCATCCAGCCGTGGGAGTAATTAAGAATCATTCCTCCGCTATCTTTACTAGGTAGGCGGAGGTTTGTTTTATCAGAGTGAAAACGAGAGGGGAATTTTAAATGGCATATGTGGCTTTGTATCGGAAATGGCGCCCCCAGGGATTTGATGCGTTGGTTGGCCAAGATCCGATTCGCCGGACTTTAAAGAACAGCGTTGCCGCCGGTCGTATTTCCCATGCTTTTTTATTTACCGGCCCCAGGGGTACCGGCAAGACGAGTACTGCAAAGATTTTAGCAAAGGCGCTGAATTGCCAGAACCGCCGGGAAGACGGCGAGCCTTGCGGCAGTTGCTCTAACTGTATGGGTATTCAAGATGGTAGCAGCATGGATGTATTTGAAATTGATGCGGCTTCCAATCGAGGGATTGACCAGATTCGTGACTTGCGGGAAGCGGTGAAATTTGCTCCTACCGAAGGAGCCTATAAAGTCTATATTATTGATGAAGTGCATATGGTGACGACAGATGCCTTTAATGCTTTTTTGAAAACCTTGGAAGAGCCGCCATCCCATGTGGTCTTTATTTTAGCGACTACGGAGCCTCAGAAAATTCCGGCGACGATTTTATCCCGTTGCCAGCGTTATGATTTCCGTCGGATTGCGGTGCAGGATATCATTGAGCGGCTGGAGGAGATTATGGCAGACAGCGGTTTTTCCGCTGAGCCGGGAGCTCTTCAGCTGATTGCGGTAAGAGCTGAGGGCGGGCTTCGAGATGCTCTCAGTATTTTGGATCAGGCGGTGGCGATGGCGGAAGGGCCGGTCACCGAGGCTTTGGTACGAGATTTATTGGGATTGGTCGGCCAAGAGGCGATGGCGACTTTGGTGGATTCTTTTATTGAAAAAGATATGGGAAAAGCCTTAATTCAAGTAGAGGCACTTCGCCAAGCCGGTCAGGAGCCGCGTCAGACGTTTAATCAATTGCTTGAGTATTTGCGGCTTTTAGTCCTTCATTTTGGAGCGCCGACTTTGGTCAAAGAGCAGGTCACCAGCGAGGAATGGCAGGTGCTGAAAGGGCAATCCGAGGCAGGGAATGAGAAAATTTTTCGGCAATGGTTGGATACTTTTCTGCAGGAAAGCAGTCAACTTCGGGTTGGCGCTGATGCTCGGCTTCATTTGGAAATCGCGATTGCCAAAGCCCTCAAAGGCGAGAGCGGCGCTGGTAGCGGGAATACAGCTCAATTAGTAGAAGAAATTCGCCGCTTGGAAAAGCGAATTCAAGAGCTGGAAAAAGGTGGTAGACCGATAGCCTCAGCTCCGACACAACCGCAAGCTTCGGCAAAAGAGCCAATTAAAGCGCCGACTCCGACAAAAGAAGTGGCAACGGCTCCGGTAAAAAATATCGAAAAACCTCAGCCATCGGTAGAACCAATTAAATCAGACCCGCCCAAGTCGGCGCCATCTGAACCCGTGCAAAAAGCAGAGCCTGTAGCAAAAGCTCAGATAGCACCGATGGGCAATGAGGGTGAGGTCTGGGAGCAGGTACTGGGGCTTTTAGAAGTCCAGAATAAGCGGGCTGTGAAGGCTTGTGCAATGCAAGGGAAGTTGGTGTCTATTGCCGGCGGAAAAGCGACTGTGAGCTTTGTGCAGAGTTTTTCCGGGGATCGCCTATCCAGGCCGGATTTTAAAAAGATTATTGAAGAATTATTAGAACAGATTGTCGGCAGTGCAGTGTCGTTGGTTTGTACTTCCGGCAGTAGTATAGCGGCTCCCGGAGCGTCTGTAGTCGAAAATTCCATGATTACTCCAAAAGAGGCATCGGCAGCACCAACGGAAGAGAAAGAGGCGGAGCCGAAAAAAGAAGCTCCGAAAAAATCGGAGCGACAAAGCATCAAGCCTGATGAGGCTCCGGCAGAAGTAAAGTCGGCATTGGCGGCTTTTGGGAT
>JGI994J12354_10004189_pt1 | contig 13088 bp, 10 predicted proteins | sample IntmicLarv3ML3BL_FD_12354 | JGI IMG/M metagenome (IMG submission 12354)
GCGCCGCCCGCAAGGCTGCCGCTCACGGCAGATTCCCTCGTGCGCAGCGCAGCGGACGGTACGGCGCTGGCGTTTACCGCTCTTTCCCCTGATGTATCCGGAAAATATGACCTGTATTTTTGCGCGGCAGGGGACGAAAAAGCGCCGATTCTGCTGGCGCACGGTGTGGAGAACCGGCTGGAGATGACGGCGGATGCCGCCCTGCTCTACTACGCCAAGCAAAACGAAAAGACCCGCATCACGGAGCATTGGGTGCGCGCGCGCAAAACAGGCAAAAGCAAGGTCTTCGCTTCTGCCGTCACGGCGCTGTATGTGCCGCAGCAAGGCGAAAGCGTGTACTATACCAAAGGCGAAAACCGGCAAAACGCGCTGTGGGTTTACACGGGCGAAACCTCCCGCAGGCTCGCGCCCTCGGCGGAAAACCCACAGTTTTTTCGCGGCGCGAACGGCAGCGAGCTGTTTTACGAGTCCGCCAAAGCCCTCTACCGCGTGGACGAAACCCACACGCCGCGTCTGCTGGGCGAAAATGTCACACAGGCGCAGTATGCGCACTGCCGCGCGGGCGGAAACCTCTATTTCTTCTGCGAATCCGCAAAAGAGCCGCCGCAGTGGTGCAAGGTCATCCCCGACCGCAATGCCCTCACGGACAGCGTCATGACACAGCCCAACAAGGCGGATTACGTCAGCATTTTCGGCTACGCGCGGGACTATGAGCTGGCGCTGGTGCGTTATGAAAGCAAGCTGCGGCGTGACGGAATCCGCGCGGCGCTGGACGCGGAAATCGCCGAAGGCTACGCCCCCAAAACCGCGTATGCTCTTTGGGCTTACAGCGCAGGCGAAACGCAATTGCTGTGCGAGCAGGTCTCGCCGGATACCGTGTCAGACTACCGCGAAAGCGGCACCCCCGGCGCAATTCGGCAGCGGCTGACCTTGCAAAAGCAGGAAAAGGATTTGGAAGCGCTCACGCAGCAGGAAGCAATCGCAAGCCTGAGGGAAAGCATGACGTTTACGTTGCAAACCGTTCCGTAGGGGACGCATATAAATTTCAAGGTGAGACCCCGTTGTAGGGGGCGATGTCCTTCATCGCCCCGAGGATGGGAAATCATGCGAAAAGCGATGGGGAAACAGCAGTACAATTCGGTTTCTGCTCGATAAATGTGTTGCGCAGTCCAAACGGCATCGGGTCGATGAGGGCATCGCCCCATACAACATAGGTTGTACCGCTTCAAAGGTAACAAAAGCACCCCCCGTATAGAAAGAAAGGTTGTTGAGAATGAGTCAAGAAACGCAGTTCAGAAACGCCCTATTCGGCGGCTTCCATAAGGAGGACGTCCTGAATTACATACGCTCCCTGCAAACGGAAATCGGACAGCTGCGTGAGCGGGTGGAGGAAAAGGATGCCGAGGTGCCTGCCCTGCGTAGGCAGCTGGCGCTGCTGGAGGAGGAAATCTCCGTTCAGCAGGTGCGCAATCGGGAGTTCGTGCAAATCAACGACGATTATGCGCGGCGGATTCTCTCGGTCTCTCAGGAACGGGACGATTTTGAGACCAAGCTCAAAAACCTGGAAGCGGACTGCGAAAAGCTCAAGGATGTGGAGGGGCAGGTCGGTGCGCTGATTTTGGATGCGTTGCTTTATTCCGAAAAAATCATCGGCAGCGCCAAGGCCGTTTCGGGTGCTGTGGCACAAAGCGCCAAGGAGACCATTCGTTCCTCTGCCCTGGAGGTGGACGAAATCGGTGGCGACATCAACCGCTTTTCTGCGGAGTTCAGTGATACCCTTGCCAGCCTTTCGGCCAAAATCAACAGCCTTTCCGCCGATTTGACCAACGTTGCCGGGCAGCTGGATACCCCGCCGGAGGACGAGGAGCAATTTGAATTCGGCGAGAGCGGCGATCTGGTGCTGCGCGCCATCAAGAAGGCAAAGGAAGAAGCTGTGGCGGAAACTGAAGCAGCGGATGAGCCGGAAACGGAAGATACGCCGGAGCCGCAAACCGAGCCGGAGGCACAGGCCGAGCCGGAACCTGCGGAGAAGCCTGTGCAGGCAGACGAGCTGGCGGATGCCCTATCCTTTCTGATGTGCCAATTGGATGAGGAAGCGGCAAAACCTGCGGAAGAGTCTGCGGACATCCCCCCTGCGGATGAGTCATCCGCGGAAGAAACATCCGAATTCCAAGCCCCGCCGGACGGCCCGTCGGGCGATTTTCCAAGTCTGCGCGGACGATAATGGGGAAAATCCCCTTCATCATAGAGAGAGCTGCAACGGAGGGAGAACATGAGCGAATGGCGCTTGTATACCCGTGAACTGCCGCAGGCGATTGCCGAGCTGCGCGCGGGGGACAGCGTCTTGCTTTCCGGCGAGGTGTATACCGCGCGGGACGCGGCGCACCGCCGCCTGTGTGCGTTGCTGCAAAGCGGCGAGCCTTTGCCTTTTCCTTTGCGCGGGGCGTGCCTGTATTACGCAGGTCCAACGCCCACGCCGCCGGGTCAGGTCATCGGCAGCTGTGGACCCACCACCTCCGGGCGCATGGACTCTTATACACCCGCCCTGCTTGCACAGGGTTTGTGCGCGATGATTGGCAAGGGCCCGCGCGCCGAGGCGGTGCGTGAGGCGATGCTGCGCCATCAAGCAGTGTATTTTTGCGCCCTGGGCGGCGCGGGTGCCCTAGCGGCACGCTGTGTAACGGAGTGCAGGGAGATTGCATTCCCGGAGCTTGGCTGCGAGAGCGTGAAGCGCCTCGTTCTGCGGGATTTTCCCGTGATAACAGCCATAGACACAGCAGGAAATTGTTTGGAAGGAAGAGAGAAAGAAAGATGAAAAAAATCTACACAAAGAAACGGGGGAGCCGATGGATATCTCTTTGATGTCGTTCTTGCAGCAGATGGTGCAGAATCCAGCTCTGTTGATTACGGTGCTGCTCACGCTCGGCGTGGTGCTGGTGAATGGTTGGACGGATGCGCCAAACGCAATCGCCACCTGCGTTTCCACTCGTTCCATGGGCGTGCGCCCGGCAATCCTAATGGCGGCGGTGCTCAACTTTTTTGGCGTATATATCATGACGCGCGCCAACGCCACCATCGCGGGCACAATTTTTAAGATGGTCGATTTTGGGGGCGACTCGCGGCTTGCGCTCATTGCGCTGTGTGCCGCGATGTTCGCCATTGTCTTGTGGGCCACGGCGGCTTGGTATTTCGGCATTCCCACCAGCGAAAGCCACGCGCTCATTGCCGGTCTTTCCGGTGCGGCCATCGCCTACAACGGCGGTCTTTCCGGCATCAACGGCGAGGAGTGGATGAAGGTTGTCTACGGTCTGGTGCTTTCCACTTTCTTGGGCTTTGCGCTGGGTTGGCTCACGGTGAAAATCGTGGTGCTGATTTTCCGCAATATCCCGCGCGGCAGATCGCGCGGCTTTTTCAAGAATATGCAAATCGCGGGCGCTGCGGCGATGGCGTTTATGCACGGTGCGCAGGACGGTCAAAAGTTTATCGGCGTGTTTCTCATCGGCATCGCGCTCACGCAGGGGCAGTTTATCGAAACGGAGGGCAGTGTGCCGATTCCGCTGTGGACGATGCTGCTCTGCTCCGTTGTCATGGCGCTGGGCACCTCCATCGGCGGCTACCGCATCATCAAATCCGTGGGCATGGATATGGTGAAGCTGGAGAAATACCAGGGCTTCTCCGCCGACCTTGCGGCGGCGCTGAGCCTGCTGGTTGCCACCGTGTGCCATTTGCCCGTGAGCACCACCCACACCAAAACCACATCCATCATGGGCGTGGGCGCGGCCAAGCGCCTGTCCAACATCAACTGGGGCGTGGTGAAGGAGATGGGCATGGCGTGGATTTTAACATTCCCCGGCTGCGGCTTAATCAGCTGGGCGATGGCAAAGCTGTTTATGCAGATTTTTTAAAGAGAGACTTTGGGATGCCGCGTTGAGGCGGCAGAAAGGGATTTATCATGGCAAGAAAACAAGACAAAAACGATTATTTCGCAATGTTCGTCCGCCAGGCGGAGCTTTCGCGCGAGGCGGCGGAGTACATCCTGCGCTTCATGCAGAAGTTTGAGGAAGAGGGTCTTGACCGCGCGCTGCGAGAGGTGCACAAAATCGAGCAGACGGCGGACGAGGTGAACCAAAAGCTCATGCAGGTGCTTTTCAAGGAGTTCCTGCCGCCCATCGAGGCGGAGGACATTATGGCGCTCGCCCACGAGCTGGACAATGTGACAGATGCCGTGGAGGACACCCTGCGCCATGTGTATATGTATAACATCACGCAACTTAAGCCGCCCGCGCTGGAGTTCTGCGCGCTGATTGCCAAGCAGTGCGGCGTGCTCTGCCAAATCATGGAGGAGTTCCGCAGCTTCGCCAAATCCAAGGTCATCCACGAATACACCAAGGAAATCAACCACTTGGAGGAGGAGGGCGACGAGCTTTATACCAAATGTATGCGCGAGCTTTTCTCCAAGGAGACCGACCCGCGCGAAATTATCATTTGGTCCAATATGTACGATGCGTTTGAGCTTTGCTGCGACACCTGCGAGCATGCGGCGGAGGTTGTGGAAAACGCCATCATGAAGAATACGTAAGGACGGTAACGAAAAAATGGATTACAAGGTGCACATCGGCTACGGCTTTCACGTCAACTGCTATCACTCCTACCGGGGTGACACCAATGATGAGCTGGGCTTCGGCGGGGACATTCGCGTCATCCGCAAAATCATCGAGCTTCTCAATCACTGCAACGGGCAGGGCATCCCCGTGAAAGGCACCTGGGACTTTGAAAACGCCTATTCGCTGGAGGAAATTCTGCCCAAATACGCGCCGGACATCATCGAAAACGTGCGCGAGCGCGTGGTGAAATACGGCGATGAGAACGACATCATGGGCTACAGCAACGGTGCCCTCGGTGCCATGACGGAGGATGAATTCTCCGCCTCCATCGAGTGGGCGGTCACCAACCCCAACGGCTCCGGGCTGCTGGATTTGTTCGGCGAATGCGCCCGCATCGTCCGCCCGCAGGAGATGATGTTCACCCCCTCTCAAATCAAGTCCTACAAGCGCATGGGCATTGAGGCTCTGTGCCTGTATTACAGCTGCGTTCCGTTCGACGGCTTCCGCACCATCATTCCCCAGCTGCCGGACGAGCAGGCCTTCAACCCCGTGAGCTATTGCTATGAGGGCGAAAAGCTCACCGTCATCCCCACCTACAGCAACACGGACATCATCGACGCGGGCACCCTGCGCTATTTGGCGAAGGAGCTGCACCAAAAACAGCTCTCGGGCGAAATCAACAACGATGTGTTCATCCTCATCAATATGGATGCCGATGCCATCCTCTGGGAGCCGCTGGAGCTACCCGGCCCCTTGGGCAAACTCGCCAACACGGACGGCATTCGCGGCCTTGTGATGGAGGTGGCGGATTTGGACTTCGTGGTCTTTGACACGCCTGCGGGCTACCTCAAAAACCACCCGCCCCTCACGGACATCGAATTCACGCAGGATACGGCGGACGGCAGCTTCACGGGCTATTCCAGTTGGGCAGAAAAACCCTTCAACCGCCAAATTTGGACGCGCTTAGAGCGTGCGCGCGCCTTAGCCCGCGCCGCGAAATGCGATAAGGAATCCCCCTCCTTCTTCGACCGCGTCATGCTGCTCTCCACCACGCATTTCGGTTTGGCCTCGCCCGTGCTGAATGTGGAGCGCGAAAAGCGCGCCCTGGCACTGTCGGAAAGCATGATGCAAAAGGAGCTGGCGGTTTGCCCCGCCGTGCAAAAGCTCACGCTTGCCAATCCCAATGATTCCACCCTCGTTTCCGCCCAGCTGGCGTTCGACAGCGGCGCGCTGCCCGAAATCGGCAGACTTGAGGTCAAGGCCAAGGGCTTGGCGCAGTTCGGTGCGATTGAGATGGATAAGCATGCGGACGGCAGCATCGCTTCCGCCTTTGTTATTTGCCGCTTCAAAAGCAAAAAGGCGCAGTACCCGGTGGAAATTGAAGTGCTGGAAAAAGCGCCCCGTGCGCAGGGTACACGCACGGTACAATCCGAAAATCTGCGCGTGAACCTCTGCAGCCACGGCGAGGTCGTCAGCGTCTATTATAAGGGCAAGCAAATCGGCGGCAGGGACTTTTTGCGCAGCTATTTGACCTACGACAAGGCGCACAGCTATTTCAGCGCCAAGCATCTGGAGCCATTGCCCGCCGCAGGCGCGGTGCAGGGCTGCCGCCTCGCGGGTGAAATCCACCTGCCGCAGGAGGTAAAGCCCGGCAGCTATTCCATTGACCTGTTTACCCTACCCGGCGTGGATTGCGTATTCACGCAGCTGCGCGTGGCGTATCCCTACACGCGGGAGGAGAGCGCCATCTCCACCCACTCCAGCGCACTGGGACGTTTCACCGATATGAAGTGGCAGCAGAGTGTGCCCATGCAAATCCGCCCCGCGCTGACCGGGGACTTGCAGATTGTCAAACGCAATTTCGCCCACGAGCTTTCCGCCTACCGCGTGGCAAGCTTCTGGAGCAGCGTTACGGAAAATACACGCTTGGATTCCTTCAACAACCAGCTCACCGGCGGTATGGTGGGTCTAAGCAACGGCGAAACCGGCTTGGTGATTGCCAACGCCCGCCAGGTACTCGGCTCCATGGCGCATTGCCCCATGCGTTTGGCGCAAAAGGATGGTCAAGCCATCGTGCGCATGAATCCGTTCGGCACCTACCACGGCAAGCAGCGCCGCCACCCCACCCGCAGCAACGGCGCGGTCGGCGATTCCTTCGTCATGGTCGCCCCGCAGGCGCGCTCCATCGCCCCCGCCTACAACGGCGTGTGCGAAAACAGCATCATGGCGCTCTTTGCCTACGACGGTCTGCTGCCTGAGGGCGAGACGCTCTCGGATATCTGCGCCTTCGCGGACGGTGCCGTCGTTCTGGAGCCGGAAAATCAAGAGAAAGTCCACGCTTTCACGCGGGACAACGTGAATTTCTCCCAAATCGTCAGCAACGCCGTTGCGCCCGAAAAGCTCAAATCCGTCATCACCTCCGGTATTGTGCCCGGCCCGGTGGAAATCGGCAAAATCGTTGTCAAGGCTTTCGGCAATATCGTAAAGGCACAGAGGAAGGCGAAATAAACGAACAAAAAAATCACCCCGGAACGATTAATCGCGTTCCGGGGCAGCCAAAACAGTCCTACACCTCAGTTGTCCAAAGCCCATGCAAATTGCAATAGGCAAACGCCGCCACAGGTGTGTCATTCACCAGGGCAAACACCGCCTGCGGTGCTTCACCCGGCGTCAGCGCCTTGCGCTGCCCGCCGCGTGCGGTTTGCAGATAAATCCACTGGATAAAATGCTCCGGGAGCATTGGGTGCGCCGCAGAGCCAACATCCACTGTCACGCTGCCGTCCGCGCAACTGATCACCGGCACATGCTTTTCCTTCGCCGCGTCTACGGTGTTGGGCACGAGCAGGGTCATCTCTTCGCCGCAGCAGGTCATGGGCACACTCCCGTCATGCACCAGCCCAACGAGATTGCCGCAATGCTTGCACAAATAGAATTTCATATCAAAATCCGTCCTTTCTTATTTGAAGTTATTCGCGGGAGGGCATCCCGCAACCCCATTGTAGCACAAATTCGGATAAAAAGGATGAAATTTTCAAAAACATCACAAAAAAGCCCGAAAAATGTGCTATACTGATATCACAGGATTCAAAACAGAAAAGAATCCGAACAGAAAGGAATGAAAAAAATGGCTGTTATAACCATCACAAAAGATAATTTTGCGCAGGAGGTCATGCAATCGCCAGTTCCGGTGCTGTTGGATTTCTGGGCACCCTGGTGCGGCCCCTGCCGGATGATTTCCCCCATCGTGGACGAAATCGCCGAGGAGACCACCGCCGCCAAGATAGGCAAAATCAACGTGGACGATGAGCCGGAGCTTGCCGCGCAATTCCGCGTCATGAGCATCCCCATGCTCGTGGTCATGGAGAAAGGTGAAGCCGTGAGTGTATCAAACGGCGTCAAGTCCAAGGCCGCCATACTGGAGATGCTGGGGCTGTAAAAAATTGCGCTGTCGGCGCTTTTTCTTAAAAGAGCTAACAAAAAAAACAACAGTTTCTTACAGATATTATAAAAAACAGGAATGACTTGTGTTTTTCGGGATACTATGCTATACTTTAAGAAATTACAAAGTGGCAGTTTCTGTATTTGTGAAGATACCGCAAAGCGCTTGAAAAGGAGACTTCGTTATGGCAGAAGGATATTCCCCCAATGAAAAAAATTTAAAAATGTTTGGCACGCAGGAGAGCGGCTACACCAAAGAGCGTGTGGACAGCTATCTGTTCCAGCTGGAGGGTGCCTATGTCAAAATCAAGGAGCGGCTGAATGAGATGGAAAGCGCCGCACCTGCCGCAGCCCCCGCAGGGGATGCTGAGGCGGCCGCCCGTATTGCAGAGGTGGAGGAAAATAACCGCAAGCTGCGTGAGGCGGCGGAAACCATCCGCACCGCCAATACCTTTTTGCGGGACAAGGTAGAGGAACTGACCGCCCAGCTGGAGGCCGCCAATGCCGCGCTGGCAGAGCGCCCGATGCAGATTGTGCCGGTTCCGGCACCTGCGCCGCCTGCTCAGCCGGAGTCAGCTGACCGTGACCTTATTGCCAAGACGCTCTTGGATGCCCGTGCGGCGGCGGAAGAAATTCTGCGCAGCGCCCGTGTGGAGGCGGAAACCATCGGCAAAGAGGTACAGCGCCGCAACGAGGCGCTCAAAGGGGAATATGCGCACGCGCGCAATCAGCTGCAAAGCATGAACTATGCCATCGTGAACCTCCTGCGTGAACACGATGAAACCGGAACCGACGCATAAAGAAAAGTTTTTTCAGGCACGGCAGTCATTTGGCAGCCGTGCCTGTTTTTTTGCGCGATTTATAGTCGACTATATACGGAATGTGAAAATTCTTTGCGGAACGCACATAAAAATGTTTGCTTTTTTGAATATTTTTGGTATACTGTAAAAGGAGCCCACTGCGGCGGGTTTCCCGGAATCCCCAAAGAAAATAAATATTGAAAAGGATGGGAAAAGAAATGGCAATGCTGCAAACCCTGGCGCTGACCATCGTCATGTTTCTGGAAACCATGTTTGCGCTGATTTTCGTGGCGCCGCCCGCAAAAGCACCGCCTGTGGACTACGGCGGAGCGCCCTATGAGGCGCAAACCATCAGCGAGCCGATGTCCCTGTTTGAAAACGGCGCAAGCGATTATGTGCTGGTGTATCCCACCAACGCCCCCGAATCCGAAATTTCGGGTGTGGAATGGCTGCGCGGCTTCCTTGCGGAAATGACGGGCGTAACCCTGCCCACCGTGGCGGACGGCCTCATCGCCTCTGCGGATGCAGGAAAATACATCTTCGTGGGCGACACCATCTTCACCCCCGCCGCGCTGGACGCGGATTTGGCGGCGCTGCCGAATGAGGGCTTCATCAAGCGCGTCATCGGCGATGATGTGTTCCTCGCGGGTCAAGGGCGCGGCACCATGTATAGTTGCTCCAGCTTTTTGGAGGAGCAGCTGAACTGCCGTTGGTTTACGCCGGAGCTGAAGGTCATCCCCAAAAGCGCGGATGTCGTGATTGACAAAAACCTCAACGACACCCAAAGCTCGCAATTGGTTTACCGCGATGTGTTTTGGCAGCTGGCGAGCACCAACGCCGAGTGGAAGGCCTTCAACAAGGTCAACGCAGGCGTGGGCGCGGGCTACAGCGTGCCGTTGGGCGAAAAATACGGCGGCGGCATCAACTACATCGACTTTGCGCATTCCATGGAGCGTCTGGTGCCCGTGGGGCATTACGGCGAGCATCCCGAATATTTTTCCTGGCGGGCGGATAAAAGCCAGTGGACGCTGGACCAGCGCTGCCTGAGCAACCCCGCTGTGCTGGAAATCACCATTCAGAACACCCTGGCGCAAATTGCCGGGGCGGGTCAGGATTACACCATCATGTCCGTTACGCAGAACGACAATGACAATTACTGCCAATGCGCGGGCTGCGCCGCCAAGGATGCGGAGCTGGGCGGCCCCTCCGGCACCAATATCTGGTTCGTCAACCAGGTCGCGGACGCAGTGCTGGCCGCCTTCCCGGACAAGGAAATTTACATCGATACCTTTGCCTACGGCTACACCACCGCCGCGCCCACCAAAATCATCCCGGGCGTGAACACCCCGCGTGACAATGTTATCGTGCGTCTTTGCTCCATCAGCTCCTGCTTCTGCCACCCGCTGGCGGAATGCGGCCACAACCGGGACGACAGCCGCTTTGCCAAGTTTGACAAAATTGAGTCCATCTTCGGCAAGCACCTCAAGGATTGGTCGGCGCTTTGCACCAACAACAACCTGTTTATCTGGGATTATACCACCAACTTCAAGACCTACACCATGCCCTTCCCCAACTTCCAGGTCTTCTCGCCCAACATCCAATTCTTCCTGGATAATAAGGTCATGGGTCTGTTTGAACAAGGCAATTTCGATGGCGGCAGAAGCCCCGAATTCGGCGATATGCGCAGCTATGTTCTTGCCAAGCTCATGTGGACACCGCAGGCCAATGTGGAGCATATGATCAACGACTTCATGGCGCACTACTACGGCGAAGCCGCCGCGCCGTTTGTGAAGGCTTATCTGGATTTCATCACCCGCCGCACCATTGATACCTCCCATCTGTATATCTTCAACCGCCCGGAGCAAAACACCTATTTCACCACAGCGGATTTGGAGAAATGCGATGCCTGGTGGGACGAGGCGGAGAAGCTCGCCGGCAGCGACTGGCAGCTGAAGAACATCCAGCGCTCCCGCCTTTCCCTGCGTCATTACAAGGCCAACATGATGAAGTGCGAGTTCAGCCTTTGGAACCCGAACCGTCTGGCGGTCAACAAGCAGCTCTTCCACGACACCATCATGCTGGGCATCAACTGCGTCAACGAGGGCGAGCCCATCTATGAGCCTTACAACGATTACGTCTGGTGGCAGCGCCCCATTGAGTGGTATGACCCGGTTGCCTGGGTGCTGTTTGTGGATGAATCCAAGGTCGTCCGTCTGGATTTGAATGCCTACCGCGCAGCGCATCAATAGTTGGGAGGAGTTTCTCATGCTTGCCGAAAAAATTTGCGCGTTCCTGCTCTCGGTGCTCATCACAATTTCATCTGGGTTCGCTGCGCTCTTTCCATCGTTGGTGCCCGAATACGAGGGGCTGCCTGCCGCAAGCGAAGCGCCGAATACCCTGCCCGTTTATGAGGAGAACACGCCCATGCTCACGCTGATTGAAAGCGGTGCCTCGAGCTACACCATTGTGCACGGCGTAAACGCCACAAGCACCGAAAAGCTTGCCGCAGCGGAGCTGCGGGAATACCTGAAGCAAATCAGCGGCGTTACCTTGCCATTGGCGGACGACAGCGCCGCCGCGCAGCCCAAGGAAATCCTTGTCGGCAAAACAAACCGTGCCGCCGACGCGCAAATCACCCGCCCTGTGGCGGACGAAGACAGCTACACCATCGCCGTTTTGGGCGAAACGCTGCTGATTGCGGGCGGCGAAACGCGCGGCACGCTTTATGGCGTATATGACTTCCTGCGCGATTTTCTCGGCTGCCGCTTCTTCGCCGTGCAGGTGGAGCATGTGCCGCAGCAGCGCAGCGTGGCGATTCCCGCCGACACTGCCGTGAACGGCGCGCCCGCCTTCTTCTTCCGCCATACCTCGTGGCGCGCGGCGAACGATACCCGCCTGCGCAGCAAGTTGCATTTGAACGCCACCATGGCGCCCGGCCACGGCTCCATGGACGAAAGCGACACCAAGCTGGTGCTCTTCGGCGGCCTGGACGCGGGGCATACCTTCCGCTTCTTTGTGCCCGCCGAGCAATACTTTGAATCGAACCCCGAATATTTTATGGTGGATGAAAACGGCAATCGCGCGGACATTCAGGTCTGTTATTCCAACCCGGAGGTTTTGGCGCTGACGAAGCAATGGATTGCGAAGTGGATTGAAGAATACCCGAGCGCAAACCTGTTTTCCGTTTCCCAAAACGACGGCGGCACCTACTGCCGCTGCCCGGATTGCGCCGCCATCGACCTAGCCGAGGGCAGCCCTGCCGGGTCTCTGCTGACCTTTGTCAACAAGGTGGCCGCCTATGCGGAAACCATCAAGCCCGGCGTGCTGATTCACACCTTCGCCTACCAGCACACCGAGCGCCCGCCGCAGAACATCAAGCCTGCGGATAATGTGGTGGTGCAGCTTTGCTCCATCGGCAACAACCACAGCGTTCCCTATGCCGTGGGCAATCCGCAGTTTTGCGAGGACGTAAAAACCTGGTCGGCGATTGCCAAAAACCTGATTCTCTGGGATTACGGCACGGCGTTCCGCCATTATCTCAACCCCTTCCCGGATTTCCATACCTTGCAGCCCAACGCGCAGATGTATTACGAAAACGGGGCGCAGGGCTACTTCATGCAGGGCAATGTCCAGAGCCTGAGCGGTGAATTCGGCGAGCTGCGCGCTTATCTGATTGCGCGGCTCATGTGGAATCCGTATCTGGATTTTGACAAGACCGTGGATGAATTCCTGTATTACTACTACGGCGCGGGCTATAAAAACATCAAGGCCTATATCGGGCTGATTACAGACAGGCGCAAGGACTTTTATAACATCGGCGCGCCCTATGACGCAATCCTGTCTCTGAATGTGTTCGATTTGGCGCAGGCCGAGGCGTGGTTCAATGCCTGTGAGGCCCTCGCGGCGGACGAGGCGCAGCGCGCGCGTGTCGAGCGTTCGCATTTGCAGCTGCGTTACTACAAAAACGTTGCCCTGAAGGGTGAATTCTTCCCCCTGCGTCCGGATCGTGTGGAAAACAGCAAAAAGCTGTATGAGGATATTCTGAGCCACGGCATCACCTTTTTGCATGAAAGCTCCCGCATGCGCAGCGACCCTTGCTTCTGGGAGAGCGCAATGGACTGGCACGATCCGTGGTAAACCGAACAGAAAACGCAGAGAACAAAAAAGGGGGTGCTGCAAAATGAATTATTTTGCAGCACCCCCTTGGGAAAAACCATTTGCGAGCCCGATGGGGCTCGCATTTTGC
>JGI994J12354_10004190_pt1 | contig 13086 bp, 11 predicted proteins | sample IntmicLarv3ML3BL_FD_12354 | JGI IMG/M metagenome (IMG submission 12354)
CACCAGTTCAGATTGATAGCAAAATGGCGCGGCTGATGGAGCTAATGGGCTCCGCCATTGAAATGTGGGCAGAAGAGTACCACCTTGAGAATATGCCAAAGCAGATTATTTTTGGACAAGCCCTTGATGCTATGCATATTGTTGAACAGACTTTCAATAGTGAAAAAAAGTGACTCGGAAAGGGAGCGAAGACCATGCTCTGCTTAATAGTCATCGCCTTAATAGCAATTATTAGTATTGCCCTTATTGTCTGTGCTCTTATTTCTATCTCTGACGAGGAGCGCAGAGCAGAGGAAAGGGTTATGCGTGAGCAGCTACTGTTTGAAGAAAAACTATATGCAGAAAAAGCGAAACAATTTGCAAGAAATGCCGGCGATTACACATTGCGAAGAATAAATGAGATTGCAAATACGAAATAGAGACGAGGGCAGATTATGATAGCTCTGCCCCCTCTGTCGGTCTTCAATGAGAATTACCTTTTGCTTGTCGCAAAAAATCTCTATATCACTGACGTTAAGGATGGGCTAGAACCCAACCTCTATCAAAAGCATCTGTGCAGAAAAAGGGGAAGACCTACTTGAATGTAGATCTTCCCTTTTGAATACTCGTCTTTAACGTAACTTGTAGCCCAGTCGCAGGATTTCCTTGACCACAATCAAGTTGTCAGAGTAAGTCCTGTTGCCCCACAACTCATACTGCGTAGGTTCCATGCAAATGTAAGAAGTAGACATACCTGTGTCAGCAAAGGTTACATCAACAACAACCCATTTGTCCTCTTCTACGAGATAAACTTCATTCCACTCATGGTATCCGGTGCTGCCACCTGCATTGTTACTGAACATGCGGATGCAAGGAATATCAGCAGACTGGCAGAGCTGGCGGAATGCAGTCTGATAACCAGTACACTCGGCACGGAGAGTTCCGGTTGTATTCCAAATGTACTCAGAAGAACCATTTGGCATGGTGGTTGTCGTACCACCAGTATTGCCATTGAGGTCATATTCAAATTTATCAGCAACTGCCTTTGCCAGAATTGCGACTTTCTCACGAGTGGTCATGCTGTCAGAGAGCTGATTAAGGATGGAAGCGGCGGAATTGGAAATATTGACCATTTCTTGTGAAACCCAGCTAGTAGCACCAGCCATATCTGTCTTCTTGCTTGTAAATAGTCCTGTTGCAGGATCAATATAATAGCGAGTTACTCCATTATGTCCAGCACCACCCATCGCAGTGTTGATGGAGTATGTGCTATCAGAGACAAGGAAATATGAAGCATTGTAATATGGGTTGATGTACTGATTTGTCTCTCCATTGCTCCCTGCTACACCAACATCTTTACGAATAATAGGAATGTCTCGAATTGCTTGCACCCAAGTATTAAACTCATCAGGGTTTGCGTTCAGATTATTCAACGCAGTCTTCGCCGCAGAACTCGCATACTTAGTGAAAAAATCCTCTGCAGCCATAGGATTACTCGGAAGCACCTTTACAAAAGAACTGCTCACAGTACCACTGGGAGCGCCAAAGGTGCGGGTATGATTTGCCATCGGGTCAGTAGGGTTAGTTGTATTGCCACCTTCACCATCAAAAACAATGTTCCGAGCACCGCCCATCACGTCGCCGGCATCATAAGTATGATACTTGCTGACCATAATGCAGTTTTTTACCTTATCATACCGGCATCCGAAGTTAATCAGGCTTGCAAGCTGACGCACCTGGAAATAGTTGTTGTTGTCGATCATGTAGATGGAAAGATCATTTGCATCCACCTTGGTGTCGTTAATGTAGATGTCCATTGCAGACAGGGTTGCTGTCTTAGGGGCCGTTGCAGCAGCGGTGCTGACCTGAGAGCCATCATAGTGTTTGTTGGTATAGATGTACATCGCATTGGGGGTCTCAGAACGCCACTCAACAGCAAAGTCGATGAGATTTGCAAGGTCACGCAGCTTGAAGTAGTTGTTGCCATTGGCATTACCAGGCTGAGTGATTGCGTAGATAGGCATTCCAGTCACCCAGTCCCACTGGTCGCTGGTTGCATTGCGGTAAGCCGCAAGGCTCTGGGTGGTCGGGTTTGCAGTGACAGTCGCTGCATCACCGCTCTTGGCAAATGCAGACAGGGGAATCATTAGACCCGCCATCAGTGCAACGGCAAGTGCCATCGCTAAAATCTTTGTCTTATTGAAATTCTTGTTCATAATTCTTCTCCTTATAAATCTGATACACAGTCTTGTTCATAATGTTAGGGATTGTTCTCCCCTACACCATAAACATAGTCCGTGAAAATTGAAAAAGCAAGGGCAAATTGAAAAATATTTTTTAGACCCTCTTTTTCGTTCGGGATATTATATGCATTTTACCATGAAATTCCAGTTGATTCAAGAAATAAAAATAACCCTCTACCGTTTTCAGATAGAACGTTATTGGCTGTAAATGTTGGTTAGAGTTGCAGTTACAACCCGCTGAGCATCGGCTGTGCTTTGGTAACCCCAGTTAATCTCACCTGGGCTGGGAGACAGTGTTGCTCGTTTTGCACCTGTAACGGAATCCTGTCCGAAAGCATGCCAAACAGTAATCTGGGTTGTAACACTTCTCCGAATGTGATATGATGATAATATATAATTATCTTTTCTTAAGGCGGCGAAACAATGACAGACATTGATTACGCAAATCGTTCCGATGAATATAACTCTGTTATCACATCTTTACTAGAGGGTACTGAAATTGTACTTATAGAAGCATATCAGGCTTGTGGAATATCATCTTTTCTCCAGTGCCGCATTGCTACCGACCCAAGTATTAGGGCTATGTATAGTTTTTACATTGATGCTAAATCGACTTCAGACCTATCATCAGCACTATTCAAAAAAATGCTTCAAAATCCGCATAGAGAAATCAAAAATTCGCTGATGAATATATGGGAAGCCGAGGTGGCCCTGCACATGCGGCTGCTCTAAAAGCGGTGCCATATATTGGAGAGCTATTATCATGGGTGTCAACTCCAAAGTCTGCACATCTAGTTTATGCAGGGGACTATGCTTCGGCTTTTGAAGAATTTCTAGTGCCTTTTTTCAAAGAACTGAAAAAAAGGCAAACTCTCTTACTGATAATAGATGCCGCACAAGAAATGTCAGAAACCTCCTGCGAGTTATTACGAAGTCTCATTTCACATGGCACAGTGCAATGTATATTAGCAATAACGGAACAAACAGCCCAGTCTGCAAAACTTATGAATAACTTGCGAAAATTCAGGTTTTCATATAAAAAAGTCCCTTTCAAGCAACCTCATGTTAAATTAGTCAAAGAGTTAGGGGAACTATATGGGCACCAACTCAGTTCTGGACAAGCAGAAGAAATTGCATTGCGTTCACAGAAAAATATTCATGAGATACTAAACCACATCTTTTCATTAAGCGAAATTGACATTAATAATAACCTATCAGCGCATGAGCGAGCCGTAGTTGCCCTCCTCGTTATTTTTAAAGCGACGCTTCCGCTAAGCATGCTCGAAGCTATTATATTAAAATGTGAAACATTCACGCCTGATATCAGTAAAGATTTACGCACAACAATTGAAACACTTATCCAGCGGCGGTTCGTTGCAGAAGACAATGGCGCAATTATGCTGACCACACACCATCACCCACAAATATGTGCAGTTCGAGACGCTTTTGCAGATATGTTAATATATCAAAAAATCGCATACAATTATCTTCGATGTGATGCCATTGATGTAAATACAGGATTACAATATGAACTCTCAAAAATGTTACGTTGCACCTCAGAGATAGATGCGAGACCCCACATGCAAGCACTTGTAGCGAATGGTGGGTTTGTTCCAACAGATGTATTCATCAATGCTCGGCTTAAAGAGGGTATTCAGGAGGACTGCTTATTAGCTGGAATTGCATTATGCCGTGAACGCAGGTACCAAGAGGCTCTTACATGGATTAGCTCAATACCAGAGGCGGAAAGTAGCATGAATGTGCTAGCGCTTAGAGCAATTCTCTTAAACCGGACAAGGAACATCGATTTGGCAGAACATGCGCTGAAAAATTGTCTCAAACAAGATTACACCCCTGCCCAGAAGAACTTGTTGGCGGCGTTCCTAATTTCCAATCAAATTCACGCAGAGAAAGTGGCAGAGGCGAAAATCATCCATAATGAAATGAGCAGAAAATATTCGGGACGACCTTTTCACGGATATCTAATCCGAAATGCTGCTTCAGCATACAGCGATAATAGAACAGAGCTATATGATAAAGCATTAGATGAGTTTTTAAGCAGTGGCGATAGTTTTGGGTATTATACAACGCTCTGTAACAAGGGCTATTCTCTTTGTGTGGAGGGTGACTATAGAACGTCGCTTGAGTTACTTGCGGAGTCTGCACACGGCTTAGAGCCCTTTACTGGGGTTAATTTGCATATAGTTTACAACAATCTCGGGATTTGCCACATGATGCGAGGAGAGATTAGCGATGCATATCGTTTTTTATCTTTGGCGGAGAGCTTCGGGCAGAATAGCATGCCGCAACTTTTCGCAACTATAAATTTAGCTTGCTTGGAGGCAGTGGATGGACGATTAGAATCTTCACTGGAAAGGCTTGTTGCGATTGAAGCTGACGTCGAAAACCATCCACTAGATCGCATAAGACAGAAATACTATCTCAATCGATTATTGGTTGAATATCTGCGAGAGAATAAAGATATTACACCCTTGATTAAAAAGGCCTCCTGTTACGTAGACAGATATAACCCGTCCTTAAGCACAAGGCGACTGAATATATACAAACGGTTTGTAACCTCAAAGAAATCGGTGCAAATCGAACGTTGGAAGGAACTGTACTCTCCCTGTGGGCTCTCCTATTGGTACATTGACCCACTAAAACTTTTTTCCGAGAGTATCCTTTAAAAGCCCACACCTATACATGCTTGAATATGTGATATTGGCAATTAGGCTTTCATAATCGATTCCTAATTGCAGTGCCGCCTGACTAACTGTAGAGTGCTCACCAAGATTGCAACACACATTGAATTCTATAAAGTAAGGAATCCCGCTTTTTTCTTCAACAATATAGTCGAAACGAGTGTAATCAATCGGCTGGATGAGTGAAAACATGTTGCGAGAGTATGTGTGCATTTGGTCTTGCAGTTCAGTATTTCGCAATACTTCACGTCTTAGCCCTTGCACAATTTTTCGCTTTTGCTCATATGTGACAATTCCATCCGGCTCCGTAGAATGCTGTGAAATACAAGGCAAGAACAGTGGTGTACCAAAATTGCTCAGCACTGGGTTTGTGTGATATATTCCGCAAATTTGTTCTTCTAATATAACATCAAGCCCAGCATCGTGAAGGCTTTGAATTTTCTCTATAGCTGCCTCCCATGATGGACAAATAGAGCGCCGATCTATGCCAATTGAAGCCGCTCCAAATCGTGGTTTCACAAAATATGGTGGTGCAAACGCCGGAGGCGCAGGTGTTTCGCCAATATTAAACACTGTCCACTTAGGTGTGGGAACTCCCGCATGTTCCGCCATCATTTTTGCTAAGTGCTTGTCCTCAGCCAATGCTCGGATATTCGGGCGTGCGCCTAAGTATGGGATCCTATGGTATTCGGAAACCGCTGAAACAAAAATCTCTGAATTATTAAATGGCATTCGATTATAAAGCGAGAAAATATAATCGAAATTTAAAGGGTTCTGGAGAATAAATGCAGGATCGCATTGAGATATAACATTCGGGAACATGTCACTTAAAATCTGGTAAACACGGCAATGATATTCCGCATAAACTACATCCCTTATTCCAGTTGGGATTGGAGCATTTAGATTTGTTGGAGCGTAATGCGCCAAATAAAGAATTTTCATATCGCTGATCATATTTCAGTCTCCTTAGCGAACAATAGATAATTATATATTATCATCATATCACATTCGGAGAAGTGTTACAACCCAGATTACTGTTTGGCATGCTCTCGGACAGGATTCCGTTACAGGTGCAAAACGAGCAACACTGTCTCCCAGCCCAGGTGAGATTAATTGGGGTTACCAAAGCACAGCCGATGCTCAGCGGGTTGTAACTGCAACTCTAACCAACATTTACAGCCAATAACGCTCTATCTAAAAACGATAGAGGGTTATTTTTATTCCTTGAAGCCGCTGGAATTTTGTGGTAAAATGCATATAATATCCCGAACGAAAAAGAGGGTCTAAAAAATATTTTTCAAAAATCCTTGCTTTTTCAAATTTCACGGACTATGTTTATGGTGTAGGGGAAAACGAAGCGTGATAACCCCTAACATTATGAACAAGACTGTGTATCAGATTTATAAGGAGAAGAATTATGAACAAGAATTTCAATAAGACAAAGATTTTAGCGATGGCGCTTGCCGTTGCACTGATGGCGGGTCTAATGATCCCCCTGTCTGCATTCGCCAAGAGCGGTGATGCGGCAACTGTAACAGCAAACCCAACCACCCAGAGCCTTGCGGCTTACCGCAACGCAACCAGCGACCAGTGGGACTGGGTATCTGGCATGCCTATTTACGCAATCATGCAGCCTGGTAACGCCAATGGCAATAACTACTTCAAGCTGCGTGACCTCGCAAACCTGATTGATTTTGCTGTTGAGTGGCGTTCCGAAACCCCTAATGCGATGTACATCTATACAAACAAGCACTATGATGGCTCTCAGGTCAGTACAGCCGGAGCAACTGCCTCGAAAACAGCAACCCTGTCTGCGATGGACATCTACATTAACGACACCAAAGTTAGCGCAAACGACCTTTCCATCTACATGATTGACAATAATAACTATTTCCAGGTGCGTCAGCTTGCAAGCCTCATCAACTTCGGATGCCGGTATGACAAGGTGAAAAACTGCATCATGGTGAGCAAGTATCACACTTATGATGCTGGTGATGTGATGGGCAGTGTTCGGAACATTGTTTTTGATGGTGAGGGTGGTGGTACAGTCACTCCCTCTGATCCTCTGGCGAACCATACCCGTACCTTTGGCGCTCCCAGTGGTACTGTGAGCAATTCCTTTGTAAAGGTGCTCCCGAGTAATCCTATGGCTGCAGAGGATTTTTTCACTAAGTATGCGAGCGCAGAGGCAAAAGCTGCTTTTGGACGACTGAATAGTGCGAACCCTGATGAATTCAACGCTCTTGTGCAGGGAGTGCGAGATCTTCCTCTTATTCGGTCCCGACTTGGTGAGGCAGATGCCGCTGGAACAAAACTCTCTTGGGTGAACCCATACTACAATGCGGCGTATTTCATCCTGAACTCGAGCGATTATCGGATTCACACAGCGATGACCGCAGTTGGTTTTACAGTGGTTACAAATTATAGTGTTGATCCGGCAACTGGCTTGAACCGACAGGGAGGGGCAATGACTGTTGTCACAACTAATACTTCTGAGCGTTCTATTGCGATTGCAACGTCTGCTACGTCCATCCTCAATCAGCTCGCCAATAACATGACCACTCGTGAGAAAGTAGCAATTCTCGCAAAGGCTGTTGCGGACAAGTTTGAGTATGACCTCAATGGTAAAACGGATGGTATTAATGTAGCCTCTGCTTTAGGTGGTGGATATGTTTGGGATTATAATGGGGTGATACCCGCTGAGTGTACTGGATATCAAACGGCATTCCTTCAGCTCTGTCAGGCTGCTGACATCCCCTGTATCCGCATGTTTAGTAGCAATGCAGGCGGAAGCACCGGATACCATGAGTGGAATGAAGTTTACCTTGTAGAAGAGGACAAGTGGGTTGTTGTTGACGTGACCCTTTATGATAAGGGTGGTCAAAGTGCTCAATACCTAATGATGGAGCCCACTAACTATGAGTTGTGGGGCAACAAAACCTATTCCGATAACCTGATTGTGGTTAAAGAGATTTTGCGGCTTGGCTACAAGCTACGCTAAGAAGAAATGCTTAAGAGGGGAGGCCTGATGTTTCGGGTCTCCCCTCTGATTTTAATAGAGCGGAAAGGAACTGGTGTAAAATGCTGAAAGAATTGGAGCGTCATGTCAAAGACAATAATGAGCATCCATTTCACATGTATCCACAATATTATGATAACTTTCTCAAGTATTTCAGGTCAGAAAGTGTTATGGCGATGTTTAAAACGAAGAAAAAGCGCTCTGCATTGCTAAGCAAACTGCAATTGAACTGTAAATATAATAGAGCTACATATTGTCAGGGTGTCAGTGAAATTATGTTGTGGTTATATTTCGCAAATCAGAATGTTACCTTTGAAACAGAAAAAAAGGTAGCAGAAGCAAATCAGATGGATGTCGATTTACATATTCAAGAGGGTTGTTTTATATACAATATAGAGATTAAAAGCCCAACAGTCCAGGTTACAAGCCAAAATACACTTCACTTCCATGTTCCGTTTCGGACTATTTCAAAAGACGAATCGGAAAGGGCAATCAATGCATTCAAGCAAGAATTTGGAGAGTCCCTCTTATCTGCGGAAAGATCCACATTCACCAATATCCAAGTAGACAAGATTAATGATAATAAGCTGGTTGATTACCTGAAGTCGGCAAATGAAAAATTTCCTGAGCCTTCCCCGTTTCACTGCAATATACTCTTCACCACTGTTCAAACAACAGACATTTCGGACTATTTTGGCTATCTTGTAAACGGTTGGACTGGTATTTTTACTGGCAGAGAACCAATAATGCAACAGGGCGCTATAAAAAGGTGGATGTGGTCATCCTTTCAAATCTCGTTGATGGTCATTTGCATCCAGAAAAGATTAATGACCCATGGAATATAAGCAAATACTTTAACCTAATGCTTGTGAACCCAGCAAATGCTGAAAACAATGTTATTGTGCGCCAAAAATTACTCTCTTTAGTACCAAACTCGACAGAAGAATTCGAGAATTATTTCGTAGAACACGAAGAAGTTGCGAGGTGTGGGACACATGCAACAAGTGAGCAGTTCGCAGGGGAGGAGCAGGCAATTCTTCTTTTCCCTGACTATTTTGACAAATATTTCCCACAATTTGGGCACCAAAATGATGAAAGATAGTTCTCTTCGAGGAAGTTCTGCGACTGGACTATAAGCTGCGCTAAAAGATAAATATTCGGAAGAGAAGATTTGCGATTAAGCAGGTCTCCTCTTTTATAATCCGAGGTAGACAAAAAGAGCTGTGATTAATCACAGCTCTTTTTATTTTTAGAGTATATTATGAAAAAACTAGCTTAAGTGTCAGAATGTTTTTTGCCCTGTTTTATCATTTCATTAATATTCACCACAGGTAAGATGATTGGATCTGTCTCAGGCTGTGAAGTGATGAGGGTTAGTTCAGAGCGTACATAAGCGAATAATATCGCAATCGCATTTTCCTCTAATATTGTGGTTTTGTGAGGCGTACTTTCATCAATTTTACAATATCCAGTAATCCTAACCTTTGCCACATACTCATCTTGCTTAGTTGCAGTCACGCTGAGAGAAACATCGTATCTGCCGTCTTCTATTTTCCTAACACCTGTCCCTATCTCAAGCTCAACTTCTGAATCATCACCCTTTCTAAACCCTGTCCGGTTGAAAGAAACTTCATCAAAAGCAACTTGTGGCATGGATAGTCTGCTCAAGAAAGAAACGCTATTATCTTGTGTCATGAACTTCACCTGCTTCTTGTTTGGTTATGCAGCATATTTCCGGTTATCAAAATCTTCCAACAAAAGCTTATCCGTTGGTGTTATGTTTCCGGATTTTGGCTGGTAGGGTAGAGTTGCTGTCCTGCTGTGGCTTACAGCTATGCGTAAACTCATGCCTGAATCGAAATTTAGTTCTGCAAACCGTTGTTTTTCTCGCAACTCTTCTACAGAAGTTCCTAGCATAGCCCAAAACTCGTTGGATGACATAGTAGAAATTTTTTGCTTGAAGGTTTTGAACGCTTTATTGAATCGTTCTCTTTCTTTCATGATAGACTCGTCTCCTTCCGGTTGGTACACTTTGTGTTTAGAATTAGCTTTTCGTCTCGGATGCAAAGAATAGTGCAATTTGGGATATCGGATTTGGGATAATTAGGAAAGCCGTGAATGCGGCTAAGGGATCTGATGTAGCATTTTCGAACCACTATTGAAAATCCGAACTCAATACAAATAAAGTTTATTGTCAAGCAGTCTAACTTCTTTGGCAGTGAATACAGAGACTCAAGCTTGACCCCGTCTATCAGCGCTCTTTTGGCGGCCTCTGAATAGAGCCACTCTCTGAACCGATGGAATTCCTCCAAGTGGTTTTCGTTACATAAGTCAAAAATACTAGCATCATCTATCTCTATTTCAGACTGAAGGACACAAAAATCCTTGTAGCGCTTATGAAAGATTGCCCACTTTTCTGCATTATTATAAGCTTTTGATTCGAGCTCTTTGTATGAGTCGGTATCGATAAAGAAATAAACCCCTGTTCCGGCCCATTCCTCATCTTTAGAACTTTGTAGAAACCGTTGCTCCTCCAGTATCTTCCTTGCGGCTTCCGTGCTAGTTCCATGATAGCATTCAAATCTTACCATATTAATATGCGCATCTCCGAAATCCTTATATTAGCCTACAGCTTAACACTAAAGCGCATGGTTTGCAAGTGTTTTAAAAAAAGTCTGCTTTTTTATCTGCTATGTATCTTATGATTCAACAGCTTCAGTGAGAATCTTGATTGCATTATAAATGCTCTTGTCCGACTTGCTCAAAACGTAAATAAAGGCACTGAGATACAGACCCATTATATGCAGAATTATCTTCTTATGTGATTACTATACCACAAGTTCTCATATTCTGCAATATAGGCGGGCTTTACATAACTTGTAGCGCATAGTGACAGAACGAACCTATAGAAATACAGGCTCTTTTCTCGTTATCATACTCCACACAAAGATGAATTTCCCTTTTTGCATATAATAGTCCGTTGACAGCAGAGGCTCTCATTCCTGCCTCAAAAACCATGCCTTCGTTTCTGTCAACAATACTATTTTAGGAGGAAAATCATTTGAATAATGCGTTAAAAACTTCCACCTCTCGTAGAATCCTTGCCCTGCTTTTAGTCATGGTGACAGTTATCGGTCTCGTGCCTGCCAATCTGGTAGCACTTGCCGCTGACCCGCCTCGACTGAGAACAGATTCCAAAATTGCAGGGCAACAGATTACGTTGAGTGTGGCCAAGCAGGGTTCTACGAAGGTAACTTCGTCTAAGAACCCTAACACGGCAGGCAGTACCAATGTAGCGGACTGGCTTGGTAGCTACTCTGCTCCGGGCGGTGTCACCGGCTTCGGCTATTGTGCCGAACACGAAAAGACATCATCCGAAACGGGCTATAAGCTTAATGTTGACACGACCCCCTACACAGACAGTTTTGCCGCAGGTTGTTTCGCCGCCGGATTTCCGTTAAAATCTGTGACATGGGCTCAAACTTCACTGAAGGACTATGCTATTGCGAATGACGCCGCAAATACGGCCCAGTACAATGCGCTTACTGGTATTACAGAAGCAGAGTTCATCAAGGCAACACAGATTGCTGTTTGGCATGCTCTTGGGCAAGTCTCTGTCACAGGCGCAAAGCGAGCAACATCGTCTCCCAGCACAGGTGAGCATATCAACTGGGATTATCAGGGTACAACTGATGCTCAGCGAGTAGTGGCCGCTGCAAAGGCAATCCTACTCATCGCAGACACATGGCAATATCCCAATACAGTAGGCACAGACTCTTACTTCGGCGAAACTCTGCCTGTTGAATTAAAGAGCTATTTTACTGGCACTGCTGGTGCGGAAGATGGCGTGGATTATTCCAACCTGAGCACCGATAGCAATGGGCAGCCCAACGGAAACCCTGCTGTCGCTTATAGTGCAGTGGAATTTAATCCCTCTAATAGTCACATTCTTGAGCAAACCATCAATGGTATTAAATACTACTCCATCTACTTCACCTACTACAGCCACACCGATGTGCAAGAAAAGGATGGCAAGCTCACCCTTAGCGGAACCTACCCCGCAGGAACTGTTGTTTCTCCTGTTTACTTTGAGGAAATGAAAAACCATAGCAATTATTCTGCAAGCAATCCGGAAATGGCAACTTCGGTTAGAGCAGTTTTCAATGGCATCGACAACACTCTCCCTTATGACTTCATCGGTGAGATTCCCAACGGCTACAAATACATTGGCATGGGAAAAATTTGCATTCCAACAGATGCATTTGCCGACAAAGAGAACATTGCCGCTGGTGACCTCAAAGTCACTCTGACCCACGATTTCGTCAGCGCCTACAAGATTTATCACGCTGACTCCACCATCAGTTCTCTCCAGGACTTCTTGGTTGCAGAGCCCAATCCCGCTGTTTCTGAGCCTGTTTCCGTGAAGTGGGCTGCTAGTCAGGGTGATATTGATCCAAAATCTGGTGAACTTAAGGTCTACAAGACTGACGGCACTACCCACATTCCTCTCTCTGGTGCGGTTTTTGACGCCTATCGTGCTGACATTAACTGCCCCAACACCCATGGCGAAGACCACATCACCCTTACCACTGGTGCTGATGGCAAAGCTTCTTTCACCATCCCCAAGGATGTATGGTACACCAATGGCGGACAAGATCGTCATGAAGCTACCTGTACCCACCGCTGGGCATTGGAGGAAACAACCCCTCCCGCTGGCTATGTGAAGACCATGAACATCCAATATTTCATGGCTCCGACTTCCATCGACATCCCAATGCAAATCAATGTCCAGAACTTTGCAGAGTTGCAGGGTGAGGGACAGCTGATTAAGCGTGATGCTGATACAAAAAATGCTCTTGCCGGCGCAGTCTTCGAGTTTAAGAACATCACCACAGGGCAGACCTATCACCGCACAAGTAATAGCCTTGGTGTCGTTGCATTCCAGTGTACCAACGATACTGACATTGCGACCTATATGGCGCCAGGTGACTACATGGTGCGAGAAATCATGCCACCTACAGGTTACACATTAAATTCTACACAGGTTGAAACCTTTACCCTCGGTTCAGCAGACAAAACTCGCATTGAGTTTGTTTTTGAAAACTATGCAGACCACAGAATCTTGCTTTCAAAGACAGACCTC
>JGI994J12354_10004191_pt1 | contig 13086 bp, 9 predicted proteins | sample IntmicLarv3ML3BL_FD_12354 | JGI IMG/M metagenome (IMG submission 12354)
AAGAACGCGAAATAGAACAAAGCGAAATAGAACAAAAATGAAAAAACAAAACGAAGAAGAGTGAATCGAGAAGAACGAAATAAAGTCTAAAGGAAATGATAAAGTGAGTAAGGAGAAGAAAAAGAATTGCAAAATCATGCAGATAAGTATACAGTGCTACGAGAGGTTTTTGGATATGGAGAATTCAAAGCAGGGCAAGAAGAATTAATTGATGCAGCATTAAACAAACAAGATGTCGTCGGAATTATGCCGACAGGAGCAGGGAAGTCTATCTGTTATCAGATACCAGCACTTTTGTTTCGTGGAATTACCATTGTTGTTTCACCGCTTATTTCGTTAATGACGGACCAGGTAAAAGCGTTGAATCAAGCGGGAGTTCATGCGGCATATATTAATAGCTCCTTAACAGAACAACAATTTTACAAAGCGATAGCCAATGCTTGCGAAGGCCGCTATAAGATTATTTATGTGGCGCCAGAAAGACTGATGACGCCGGCATTTTTGAAAATATGTGAAGAAGTTGAAATTTCGATGCTTGCTGTAGACGAAGCGCACTGTATCTCGCATTGGGGACAGGATTTTCGACCAAGTTATTTGCATATCGTGGACTTCATTCACCTACTTCCAACTCGCCCAGTGGTGGTGGCATATACTGCAACGGCAACGCAGGTGGTGCGAGAAGATATTATTTACACCTTGGGGTTAGGGGAAGCTAAGATTGCGGTAACAGGCTTTGATAGAGAGAACCTGTATTTTGAAGTGCGCAAGCCAGCGGATAAAGATAAGGAATTGCTTGCATACTTACAAAAGCATGAAAATGAAAGTGGAATTATCTATTGTAATACGCGAAAACATGTGGAAGCAGTGCATAAGATGTTAGCTGCAAAGGGATATGCGGTGGGGCTTTATCATGCGGGACTTCCGGATGCAGAGCGAAAGAAAAACCAAGAGGATTTTACATATGACCGAAAACCGCTTATCGTGGCAACGAATGCATTTGGCATGGGGATTGATAAGTCAAATGTCAGATACATCGTGCATTACAATATGCCAAAAGATATGGAGAGCTATTATCAAGAAGCGGGCCGTGCGGGGCGTGACGGTGAAGCGGCGCATTGTGTGCTTTTTTATGCAGGAGTCGATGTGAAGACGAATGAATTCTTGATTGATTTACAAAGTGAAAGAAGCGAATTTGATGAAGAGACAATGCAAGAGTTGCGGGAGCGGGATAGAGAACGACTAAAGCAGATGACTTACTTTTGTTTTACAAATGAATGCCTTAGAGCTTATATTTTAAAATACTTTGGAGAACGACCAGGCAATTATTGTGATAATTGTTTTAATTGCTTGACGGAATTTGAGGAAACAGAAGTTACGCAGGCAGCAAAAGATTTGATTCACCTCATTCTTACAAGTGGTGAGAGATACGGATTGGTCGCTATTGTAGATGCGGCATATGGTAGTCAAAACGCAAAGGTAAAGAAATTTGGATTAGATAAAAATACGTACTATGCAAAACTTTCGCACTCTACAATTGCAAGGATACGACAGATTCTTGCAGATATGATGGTCAAGGAATATGTAGTTGTGACAAGTGGTGAATATCCGGTCTTGCAGGTGTTGGATAAGGGAAGGGAATTTGCTAGTAGCGACGAGACCACTATGATTCTGAAGTTGCCTAAGGAAATCGTAAGAGAGAAGACAAAGGTGACGAAATCAGCGAAATCAAAAGGGATACAGACGCACACACACCCTGCACTATTTGAACAATTGAGACAGAAACGATTAGAATATGCGAAAGCTGCACATATGCCACCATATATTATTTTTAATGATAGGACTCTGAATGAGATGTGTTCATTGCTTCCGGTGACAAAAGAAGAGATGCTAAGCATTAGTGGAGTCGGAATGACGAAATATGATAAATATGGTGATGCATTTATAGATATTGTTAAGGAATATAGAAGTTCGTTATGAGGAAAAAACGTATGAAAATTAATCGCATGGAATAAATGGAATAAATAATATTGCCAACTTCTGAGAAACATGGTATCCTAAGGAAGGTATCAGGGAAAAGTTTTGAGGAGGATGAAGATGAAAGCAAAAAAGCTTAAGAGGATTATTGCTAGTGTAATGATGGGAACAATGTTATTTACACTTCCAGCATTTGCGACACCTACAGAAGGTGAAGGCGTGCAAGAAGATATAGTTGCTGTGGAATCAGAACAAGAAACCATAGGAGATGGAACGATAGATGCAGATGCCGAAGTGGTAGATGTAGATATGCAAGAGGACGAGGTAGCTCTTATAGTAGATGACGAAGTGGAGAGTGCATCAGAAATATCATTATTTACGGCTCCAGCTGTGCCAGATGAATTTGTTGGTTGGACAGAAGTGACAGAAGGAACAAGTACCAATAATCAATTTACAAGAGGGGGCGTTTCATATACAGCTATTACGGACGCAAATAGAACACTCTTTGTTGCGAATCAGATTGTGAACGAAGATACAGGTGAAGTGAATACATATGTGTTTAACAATGGTAGTGGAAGCACAAGTCACTTTTACTATAGAAGTGATGCGAATAACAATGGGACAGACATAGACTTTGCAGGAAGTTCGACTCGTTATTTTACGAAGACCACAGGCGCGATGACAACAATTGGAAAATACGGTGAAACCTTAGATGGGAAATTTGCAGTGATTGACATATTTGATGTTTCAAACACAGGAATTATGACTCACTCTGTAACTGTTAAGAACATCGGAACGGACACCTATACAAATTTTGTTGTTGGTGCTCAAATAGACACAGAATTAAATGGTCAGGATCGTATTCCAGTTTACGCTATTGGAAATGGTGGATTCTATATTACAGATGAAAATATTACGTTGTATAGTGAACCATTGGCAAATGTTACAGCATATGCGATACCTTGGACTATGTATGACAACACTGGTACATCGGCTGCAGGAGCTGCTTATCAAACAGAATTGTTATCAGGTGTAGATACAGCAGTAAATTATGAAGTACCTCAAAGAAATAGTTTTGCACCAGGAGATTCCGTGAGTTTTTCTTGGACAGAAAGTGTGTTTGTTGCAGGAGAAACCATCAGTTCTGTAGAAGCGGTTTATGTAGATATTTTAGGAAATACTTTGCAAGAATCTACTACGATAACAGGAATGGTAGGAGAAACCTATACACTGACACCACCAAGTATAGCAAATTATGAAGTTTTCCAAGTGATTGGCGAGGTTACAGGCACATTTGCAGCGGGTCCTCAAACAGTACATTTCGTCTATAGTGAAATATTGCCAGCGGGCAAAGGTGGCTATATTATACAGTACCTTGATGAAGAAGGAAATGAAGTAAAGAAACCAGAGACACTTGTAGAAGAGACAGGAACACAACGAACGATTGAAATACCGACGATAGAAGGTTATGAATTCGTTGAGGCAGACGCTAGCTTAGATATTACATTTACAGATAAATATCAGACATTAACACTAACATATAGAGAAGTACCAGCAGGCACTTCTGTGAACGCAGATACGAATGAAAATCAAGCAGCAACAGGCAAGCAGAGTGTGGCACCTAAAACAGGAGATGAATTTAATGTGCTTAGAAATGCTTTGATGATTGTCTTGTCGTTATCAGCAGTGGTTGTTGTGACTGTGATAAAGAGAAAAAGAGCGGCTTTGCTTTTGGAGGAAGTGATTGAAGATAAGGAATAATCGTTTGGTTTAAACGGAATAATGGAGCGAGGTGCATTAGCATCTCGCTCCTGTTAGATATATGAACATAAAATTTCCCCCAAGAAACGATTTTATCCCTTCAGACACCTTGTAAAAAGAGCCCATTCATTATATAATAAATAATTATGGCTTGGAGGGAAAATTATGGTAGAGAAAACAATGGAGAAAATTGTAGCACTAGCAAAATCAAGAGGATTTGTATATCCGGGTTCTGATATATATGGGGGACTTGCGAATACATGGGACTATGGGAATCTTGGTGTAGAGCTTAAAAACAATGTAAAAAAGGCATGGTGGAAGAAGTTTGTACAAGAGAATCCATACAATGTAGGAGTAGATTGTGCGATACTGATGAACCCACAGACATGGGTGGCTTCAGGGCATTTAGGTGGCTTTAGCGATCCACTTATGGATTGTAAGGAGTGTAACGAGCGTTTCCGCGCAGATAAGTTGATTGAGGATCATGCAAGTGAGAATCAGGTAGAGCTAGAAGAGAGCGTGGATGCATGGTCAAAAGAACAAATGAAAGCATTTATTGATAGCAACAAAATTGCATGTCCAACTTGTGGCAAACACAATTTTACAGATATTCGTGAGTTCAACTTGATGTTTAAGACTTTTCAAGGTGTAACAGAAGACGCGAAGAACGTTGTATACTTACGCCCAGAGACAGCGCAAGGTATCTTTGTCAACTTCAAGAATGTACAGCGTACCTCAAGAAAGAAAGTGCCTTTTGGAATTGCGCAAGTCGGCAAATCTTTTCGTAATGAGATTACTCCAGGTAACTTTACCTTTAGAACGAGAGAATTTGAGCAAATGGAATTGGAATTTTTCTGTGAGCCAGGAACTGACTTAGAATGGTTTGCATATTGGAAGAAATATTGCATTGAATGGCTACAGAATCTTGGAATAAAAGAAGAAGAGATGAGAGCGCGTGACCACTCACCAGAGGAACTTTGTTTCTACAGCCGTGCAACGACAGATATTGAGTTTCGTTTTCCGTTTGGTTGGGGAGAGTTATGGGGGATTGCAGACCGTACAGACTACGACCTAACACAGCATCAAGAAGTTTCAAAGCAAGACATGTCTTATTTTGATGATGAAAAGAAAGAAAAATACATTCCATATGTAATTGAACCATCACTTGGTGCCGATAGAATGGTACTTGCATTTCTTTGCGGAGCATATGACGAAGAAGAGCTAGAAGGTGGAGATACGAGAACGCTTATGCGCTTCCATCACGCGTTAGCACCTGTGAAGATAGGTGTGTTGCCCTTGTCTAAGAAGTTAAATGAAGGTGCGGAGAAAGTATTTGCGGAACTTACGAAAACTTATAATTGTGAATTTGATGATCGCGGGAATATAGGCAAGAGATACCGCAGACAAGATGAGATTGGAACACCGTTTTGCGTAACGTATGATTTTGAGTCGGAAGACGATTTGGCAGTTACTGTGCGTGACCGTGACACAATGGAGCAAGAGCGGGTGAAAATAGAAGATTTAAAAAGCTATTTTGAAAAGAAATTCGAGTACTAAATCACTTGACGAAACTGTGCAAAAAAGATAATATATTATGTGTACGTAATAAGGTAACTTTAATGAAAATAAATGAGATTGTAGGAGGTCTTTAGAACATGGCAAAATGGGTTTACTTATTTAAAGAAGGAAATGCAGACATGAAGAACCTTTTGGGTGGTAAAGGTGCTAACTTGGCAGAGATGACCAACTTAGGATTACCAATTCCTCAAGGGTTTACAGTAACAACAGAAGCTTGTACAGATTATTACAACAGTGGAAAGAAAGTAACGGACGAAGTACAAAAGCAAATATTTGATGCAATTGGAGAATTAGAAAAGATTCAAGGCAAGAAATTTGGTGATACAGAAGATCCACTATTGGTTTCCGTACGTTCAGGTTCAAGAGCTTCTATGCCTGGAATGATGGATACAATCCTTAACTTAGGACTTAACGATGTTGCTGTGGAAGGTTTTGCTAAGAAGACAGGCAACCCAAGATTCGCATATGACTCTTACAGAAGATTTATTCAAATGTTCTCAGACGTAGTTATGGAAATGAGCAAGACAGTATTTGAAGGAATTTTGGATAAAGTAAAAGAAGAAAAAGGCGTTGAAGTTGATACAGACTTAACTGCAGATGATTTGAAAGAAATTATTGAAAAGTTCAAGGCAAACTACAAAGATAAGATGGGCGAAGAATTCCCACAAGATCCAAAAGTACAATTAATGGAAGCTGTCAAAGCAGTATTTCGTTCATGGGATAACCCACGTGCTATCGTATATCGTCGTATGAATGACATTCCTGGAGATTGGGGAACAGCGGTAAACATTCAAGCAATGGTATTTGGTAACATGGGTGATACTTCTGGAACAGGTGTTGCATTTACACGTAACCCATCTACAGGAGAGAATGGAATCTACGGAGAATACTTAATCAATGCACAAGGTGAAGACGTTGTTGCTGGTATCCGTACACCACTATCAATCACACAATTAGAAAATGATATGCCAGAAGTATACAAAGAATTTATGGCAATCGCAAACAAACTAGAAAATCACTACCGTGATATGCAAGATATGGAATTTACGATTCAAGAAGGTAAGTTATACTTCCTACAAACTCGTAGTGGTAAGAGAACTGCTCCAGCGGCTCTTCAAATCGCATGTGACCTTGTAGATGAAGGTAAGATTACAGAAGAAGATGCAGTGCTTCGTATTGAAGCGAAATCTTTAGATCAATTGCTTCACCCAACATTTGATGTTGCAGCATTGGCAGCAGGCGAAGTAATCGGTGCAGCACTTCCAGCATCTCCTGGAGCGGCAGCAGGTAAAGTATACTTTACAGCAGACGATGCAAAAGCAGCAGGCGAAAGAGGCGAGAGAGTTATCCTTGTTCGTTTAGAAACATCTCCAGAAGATATTGAAGGAATGCATGCAGCGCAAGGAATCTTGACTGCTCGTGGTGGTATGACATCTCACGCGGCGGTAGTTGCTCGTGGAATGGGAACAGCTTGTGTATCAGGTTGTGGAGAAGTTAGAATTAACGAAGAAGAGAAGTATTTTGACCTTGGTGGAAGACACATGGTTGAAGGAGATTACATCTCATTAGATGGTTCGACAGGTAAGATTTATTACGGAGATATCAAGACAGTAGAGGCTTCTATTGGTGGAAACTTCAGCAGAATCATGGGTTGGGCTGATAAGTATAGAACATTGAAAGTAAGAACGAATGCAGATACACCAGAAGATACAGCGAATGCAGTAGAGCTTGGTGCAGAAGGAATCGGTCTTTGCCGTACAGAGCATATGTTCTTTGATGCAGCGAGAATTCCATTATTCCGTAAGATGATTCTTTCTGAAACAGTAGAAGATAGAGAAAAAGCACTTACCGCATTGATTCCTTTCCAAAAAGGTGACTTCAAAGCAATGTACGAAGTACTAGAAGGAAAACCAATGACAATTCGCTACTTAGATCCACCTCTACATGAATTCCTTCCAACAGAAGAGGAAGACATTGCAGCATTAGCAAAAGACATGGGAATCACAGTAGAAGATATTAAAGTGAAATGTGACGACCTTCATGAGTTCAACCCAATGATGGGACATAGAGGTTGCCGTCTTGCTGTAACTTATCCTGAAATTGCAAGAATGCAAACAAGAGCGGTTATGGAAGCAGCTATCGAAGTGAAGAATGAAAAAGGATACGATATTGTACCTGAAATCATGATTCCACTTGTTGGAGAAAAGAAAGAGCTTAAATTTGTAAAAGACATCGTTGTTGAAGTTGCAGAGCAAGTAAAAGCAGAGAAGGGTTCTGACATTGCTTACCAAATAGGTACAATGATTGAGATTCCTCGTGCAGCGTTGCTTGCAGATGAAGTTGCAGAGGAAGCAGCCTTCTTCTCATTCGGAACAAACGATTTGACACAAATGACCTTTGGATTCTCTCGTGATGATGCTGGTAAGTTCTTAGATGCTTACTATCAAGGTAAAATCTACGAATCAGATCCATTTGCAAGACTTGATCAATCAGGTGTTGGCCAATTAGTGAAGATGTCAGTTGAGAAAGGTCGTCAGACAAGACCAGACATCAAATTGGGAATCTGTGGAGAGCATGGTGGAGATCCAAGTTCTGTAGAATTCTGCCATAATGTTGGACTTGACTATGTGTCTTGCTCACCATTCCGTGTGCCTATCGCGAAATTGGCAGCGGCTCAGGCAGCATTAAATAATAAATAGAAAAATGAGTTCATAATATACAAAGGGGTGCTGCGCTGTAAAGTGTGGTGCCCCTTAAAAATACGATTATTCACCTACTTTTTTGAAATATGATATAATAAGCATAAAGATTGATTGCAGAAAGCGTGGTAATGCTAATGAATGATGAAAAAACATATGAGCGATATAAGGAAGATTACAGTCAAGAATATATTCGATCTACGTGGGATATGGCAATTGGATTGCAAGCTGTAGATGGGCTTGAGCCTAGTGATTATCTCAAAAAATTGGCAGAAAAAAATATTCGAGGCGAAATTACAAATGAGGAAATAGAATCATTGCTTTATACTCGTTATGAAAATCAAACACCGAAAGAAAAAGAATTAAGAATAGAAGAAAGTGATAAAATTGCGAATCAGATCCAAAAATTATTGAAAAGTAAAGGGTTTTCATTTCATGTAGTTACTTTCAAAGAAACACATCGTGTGCTATTCGGTGGAGTATACTCGTTTGCAGGCCAATTTCGGGAATATGATTTTAGCAAGAAAGAAGCAATTTTAGGTGGTGATTCGGCAATATACGCAAGTTTTAGAACTATTTCAGANATTTTGAAATACGATTTTGATGAAGAACGTGAAAAAGTGTATACGAATATGACGAAGGAACAAGTGATAAAAAACATTGCTAGATTCACTTCGGCTATTTGGCAGGTGCATCCCTTCGAAGAGGGAAATACTCGCACTACGGCAGTGTTCATTGAGCGGTATTTGAACTACAAGGGCTTTCAAGTAGATAATTCATTATTTAAGGATAATTCATTATATTTTCGCAATGCTTTGGTGCGTTCTAATTGCGAAAACCTACATAAGGGAATACGAAATGAAATGCTCTATCTTGAACATTTTTTTGAAAATTTGCTTTACAAAGGAAGCCACTCTCTACGAAATAGAGATTTGATTCTTCCGGCTGTTAAAGAAGAGATGTTAGAACAAAAGAAATGAAATAGGGTGAATTGAAACGGGAATTAAGCAGTTAATGGCGGGTGGCGGTATTGGATAAAGAATATCATTTGATGAATTGAAATAAGATAGATACCTTATCTTCATTTTGTGCTAACTGGATAAAGAATATCATTTGATGAATTGAAATAGTATTCTGCTCGCTCTAATACATCGTTATGCAAAGGATAAAGAATATCATTTGATGAATTGAAATATTTCTTCTGGCTCCGCTATGTAACTACTAAGCAGATAAAGAATATCTTAAGTTAATATATACAAAAGGGGGGCTGCGCTGTAAAGTGTGGTGCCCCTTTGTACTATCGATACTACTTGCGTATAATGAAAATAGGCAGTATAATAAAAACGAATGTTCGATTAATATTTGGCGAGGAGAAATCATGAAAGAAAAAAAGATCCAAATACGCAATAGTACAGTTGATTTTTTGATTTTCACAAAACAAAAATCAGAAGATGGAATTGAAGTGCGTATACATGATGAAAATGTTTGGTTGACGCAGAGAGGAATGGCACAGCTTTTTGAGTGTAGTACGGATAATATCTCGTTGCATTTGAAAAATATTTTCAAAGTAGGAGAATTAGAGACAGATGCAGTTACCGAGGAATTCTCGACAACTGCATCTGATGGAAAGAACTATAAGACAAGATTCTATAATTTAGACGCAATTATATCAGTTGGATATAGAGTGCATTCAGTACGTGCGACCCAATTTAGACAGTGGGCGACAAAAGTTCTGAAGACATATGCAATACAAGGATATGCGTTGGATAAGAAGCGCTTAGAGCAAGGACAAATATTTGATGAAGAATACTTTGAGCATTTATTAGATGAAATTCGTGAAATCCGTGCAAGTGAGCGGAGATTCTATCAGAAGATTACAGATATTTATTCAACAGCGGCAGATTATTCTAAAGATACTTATATAACGAAAGAATTTTTTGCAATGGTACAGAATAAACTTCACTTTGCAATACATGGGAATACTGCCGCAGAAGTTATTGTCGAAAGGGCGAATCATAAGGAAGAAAACATGGGACTAACTACATGGCGCAATGCACCGAGTGGGAAAATTGTAAAGGCAGATGTCAGCATTGCTAAGAATTATTTATCAACATTAGAGATGGAAGATTTGAATCAATTTGTTTCTATGTATTTAGATTATGCAGAGCGCCAGGCGAGAAAGCGAATACCAATGACAATGGAAGACTGGTCAACTAAACTAGATGTATTTTTGAAATTAAACGATGAGATGATTTTACAAGGAAAAGGTAAAGTGACGGCAGAGATTGCTAAAGCATTTGCGGAAAGTGAATTTGAAAAATATAGAACAATTCAAGACCGAACGTACCAGAGTGATTTTGATAGATTGCTAGAAGAGTTTATGATATAATATTTTGTATAAGAGAAACATGCACAACAAACAGGAGAAATCAATATGTGGACCAGAAAAGACATACGCAGAAATGCAAGAGGTGTTGTTAAGAAGCATTATTGGGCTATGGTGGTGCTGTGTATGATATTGGCTTATTTTATGCATATGTACGCTGAGAATGGTACGCTTTGGTTGATACAAGCATATAGTGAGGAACGAGGAGCGACGCAACTGCCAGTTCATCACACAGGCGGGACGAGTAACACGGAAATTGTGGATAGTCTGGTTGACAGATTGGGCACGACGAATGTTCATACCACCGCGACAAAGGGTGCATTGTCCACAGTGATTAATAGCGTTGGAGAGGCAGGCTCCGTATTGTTTGGAATCCTAAACATGGTGAACCAATTATTTTTTGGGGATAGCATCATGTATGGAATTGTCATTGCAGTAGGCGTTTTGCTTGGATTCTTAACAAATGTTTTTGTGCAGAACCCGGTGAGAGTTTCTGGGAATCGCTTTTTTCTGGAAGCGACAAATTATGAGAAAGTACCACTTACTCGATTGCTCTTTGTATTTCAAACGCGTAAGACTTGCAATGTAGGAATTGTTATGTTTTTTAAACAACTCTATCAAGTGTTATGGAGCTTGACGGTGGTGGGTATATTTATCAAATTTTATTCTTATATGATGATTCCGTTTATTTTGGCAGAGAATCCAGGTGTGACCAAGAAGCAAGCATTTGCACTTTCCAGAACGATGATGCATGGAAATAAATGGGAAGCGTTCAAACTGAGTCTTAGTTTTATGGGATGGAGACTACTGGCAGTAGCGACAGGTGGATTAGTAGCGATATTCTATTTGAATCCATATATCACAGCGACAAGAGCGGAATTATATTATAGGTTACGCCAGAAAGCAATAGAGAATCAGATTGAATATTACGAATGTTTTAATGATATATACTTAGAAGTATCGCTGGTGATAGAAAGAAATGCATATCCAGAGGAAGCGTTGAGTCTTTCGAGGCGACCATTTGTACGAGAATTTAAGCATGATTATAGAAGAGACTATTCGATTCGTTCGCTGATACTTCTGTTCTTTACCTTTTCTGTAATCGGATGGCTGTGGGAAGTAAGTTTGCATTTATCAAGAGATGGTTTTGTGAATCGCGGTGTACAGCAGGGGCCTTGGTTGCCGATTTATGGCGCAGGTGGAGTGATCGTTTTACTTTTGCTTAAGAAATTGCGTGAGAAACCACTGCTTACATTTGTAGGAACGATTGTGCTTTGTGGCACTTTGGAGTATGTTTCCAGTTATTTGTTAGAAGTTACGCATGGTGGAACGAAATGGTGGGATTATTCTGGGTATTTTCTGAATTTGAATGGTCGCATATGTGCAGAAGGATTGCTCGTCTTTGGCTTGGGTGGTACAGCATTTATCTATTATGCCGCACCAGCTTTTGATGATTTGTATAAGAAGATTCCAGTGAAGTTTCAAATGATTTTGTGTATACTGTTATTATCCACATTTACGATGGATGCGTTATATTCTATCAAGCATCCAAACACAGGTAAAGGTATTACAGATTATAAAGCAAGGCGAAGTGAACATGATATAATAGAACATATTTATCAAATAAATAATGTTAAAAAGGGGTAACGATATGAATGAATTTTTAGAGCAACTATCTGGGTTGCAACATATGCAAATACAAGAAATAACAAGTGCTACAGCAGAGATGCTTGGTAATTTTATACTGATAGCGCATATTACTGCTTTAGTAGTTGGACTTTTGCGTTGTTTTTTAGGACTGAAACTGATTAAAGTTTGGAGTGCACTAGAATGCTTCGCGGTAGGAGTGCTATTGGGATGCCTTCCGGCGTTATTTGTGGATTTGTTGCCGGTCGCAACCCTAATCCTCATGCTTGTGGTAGGCCTTGTATTTGCAGTGTTGGGTGTTATATTTTCGAGAGTGGGTATGTTTATTGTAGCGCTTGTGTCAGGTATCGCTTTTGCAACATTCTTATTTATGATGACAGGTAGCATCGGCCTTATTATTGGATTGGTTTTTGCAGTGATTATGGCGATATTAGCAGCTATTTTCCGAGGGCCTATCGTTATCATTATGACAAGCTTGCAAGGGGCAGCCTTGTGTGCGAGAGCATCTAGCGGTTTACTAGGGTATCGCAACTTGCTTATTGAACTTGCAGTTTTCCTTGTGTTAGCGATAGTCGGCATTTTGTTACAGTTCTTGATGAAGTCTAAGGAAATGAAAACAAAAGAAATGGAAAAGGCAGAAGAGGTGCGCGCTGATTATTCCAAAGAAATAGAAGTGGAAGCGGCAAGGAGTATCTTAGATGAAGAAGATGATGAATAAAGAATGTAAGAGTTTAGTTAGTCGTTTAAACCGAATCGAAGGCCAAGTACGTGGTGTTAAGAAAATGGTAGAAGAAGAGCGCCAGTGTGCGGATATTTTGACACAAGTATCTGCCATACAAGCAGCCTTGAATTCATTTAACAAAACGTTGCTAAAGAATCATATTCAGACCTCAGTGGTTCAGGATATATGCGAAGGTAACGAGAGGGCAGTAACGGAATTATGTGATACAATACAAAAATTAATGAAATAAAATTGGGGAGAAAGATAATGGCAAAAGTAGCAGTGCCAGATAAGAAACAAGAACACAAAAAACAAGAACA
>JGI994J12354_10004192_pt1 | contig 13081 bp, 11 predicted proteins | sample IntmicLarv3ML3BL_FD_12354 | JGI IMG/M metagenome (IMG submission 12354)
TGGATGGATTCATCATTGACAGCCCTTCACGTCAGCGGCTGGGACAGCGACAAAGAACTCAGACTTCCGGCACAGCTTCGCCCGCAAGGTCACGATATTATACGAACGTGGGCATTTTATTCGATTCTCAGAGCGAAAGCGATTGAAAACAAGATTCCGTGGGAAACGATCATGATCAACGGCATGGTTCTCGGTCCGGACGGTCACAAGATGAGCAAATCTCTCGGAAATATCATTTCCCCTGAAGAGGTTTTGGTCGAACACAGCGCTGACGCTTTCCGCCAATGGGGCGCGCTCGGCGGCAGTGTCGGATCAGACGTCATGTTCCGCTGGAATGATGTGGTTTCAGCTTCCCGATTCATTCAAAAAATTTGGAACATTTACCGCTTCTCTCTCTCCAATCTCGGCGAATTCAGCGAAAAAGACGCGGCCTCCTTTGACGTTTCTAAATTGAAGCAAATTGATTTCTGGCTTCTCTCTAAACTTAACGGCTTAATCGAAGAAGCAACGGCCGCGATGGATGTCTTCAAATTCGACGATGCTTTCAAAGCGATTCGTGTTTTTGCCTGGGAAACGCTTGCCGACAACTACATTGAACTTGTCAAAGGCCGTTTGTACGGCACCGACGCTGCCGGAAAGGAAGCGGCCAAATTCACGCTTTTCACATCGGTTTTAGCGATCTCGAAACTTCTCGCGCCGTTTACGCCGTTTTTGGCGGAAGAAATGTATTCCCGAATCAGCTCGGGCAGTGTTCACCAACAGAGCTGGCCGGAGAAAATCGCCGGCATTCCGACCGATGCGGAAGAAAAAGGCGAATTAATTAAAGGCATTACAAGCGCCATTCGCTGTTACAAATCCGACAACAAAATGGCCTTAAACGCGCCGCTGAAAAAGATTGAAATTTACAACGCTTCCGTTGACGCAACCGACATTGCAAACACGGTGACGTCACCGACAGACATGATTGAAGGCGTGCCTGAATTTGAATCCGTTCCGACAGAAGTCAAGCCGAACTTAGGCATGCTCGGCCCGATGTTCAGAGACAAAGCCGGCGCCGTTATCGCCGCTCTCAAGTCATTGCCGCCCAAAGAGGCGGAAGAGATGAAAACCGCCGGCAAAATCGTCATCAGTGTTGCCGGTGAAAGCATCGAACTCGGCGCAGAGTCGATTGAGATTAAAAAAGAAATGGTTTCAGCCGGTCGTGAAATTGATTTAATTCATGTCGATGACGCCGTTGTCGTGATTGTAAAATAATCGGATTAGATTATTACGGGCGGCTGTTGCAGCCGTCTGTTCTTTTTTTAAATTCTATTCTTTGTTTTTATTTTTCCCCCCTTTTTTCTCAGAAAAAATTTTTAAAGGATGAAATCACAATAATATTTGAATTGAGATAAGCGGAATCTGAAAAAAAGCATCATTTGTTTCATTTTACCGAAAAAATGCTGTCGCCGGACACCCGAAAATGCATGAAAATTAAATGCATGAAAATTATAATGTAACAATTTTAATTCTAATATAAATTTTAATAAAAATTGTTGTGTGTCGGCTGTTTTTTAAATACTTTATTTATTTGCTTAATCAGGAGGATTAATATGACTTATATGGAATGTTCCGCCATTCAATCAAAAATTACAGAGGCAACCGTTTTTTTACAAGGCGCTGAACTGGTTCAAACAGCTCGGGCCAATCTTGTCAAAGGAAGCAATGAATTGCTCATTGAGGGTTTTAGTTCCCAAACGGACCGCCGGAATATCAAAATTAAAACAACGCACGGCGTTATCGTTTCCTCTTTTGAATTTTCCGTCAATTATCTGACGGAGCAGTCTTTGGGCAAAGAAGCGCAAAATCTGAAAGAAGAAATTAAAATACAGCAGCGCGACTTGAAAACAGTTGAAACGAATATTCAAATCAATCAGGAAATGCTTTCTTTGCTTCGCCAAAGCATTGCAAAGAAAACAACCGGACCGAAAAACGGTCCCGATATCGATGAATTGATGAAAGCGATGGACTTTTTCAAATCCAAAGCAAGCGACTTGGAAGAATTGCTTCGCGCAGACCGGGAAAAGGCGGAGGAAATCCGCGTAAAAATTCGGGAATTGTCGGCTCAGTTTGAGCAGGAATCTGTCAAAAACACAAAGGCGACAGGCGCTTTAAAATTAAATCTGTCTTCTCCAACCGACTGCGAATGCGATTTTACAATTATCTGCCATACGAGTAATGCCGGCTGGTATCCGTATCATGACATTTGCGCCGAAAATGCGGACCGCCCCGTTCGAATCACATCCAAAGCAAAAGTCCGCCAAATGTCGGGCGTTGACTGGGAAAAAGTCAAACTGTCTTTATCAACAGCCGTTCCGAGTACCGGAAAAGTCGCTCCGCTTTTTAATGCATGGTTTTTAAATTTCATTGTACCGGCATCTCAAAGATCGTTGAGTATGAATCTTTCGGCAAAAAAAATGAGTATCGATGCCGTTCAAAATGCTTATTCTTACGAATCCGAGGAAATAATGGCATGTGAGGTCGAAGAGTGCCGCATCTTAGAGTCTTCCGCCCCGATTTATGTGGTGGACGGCATGATTGTTGATGCCGGATATTTGTCCGGAATTGATCCGTCTTCGATTAAACAGCAGGATTATATGGATCCGTCCGAAGCCGTCTCTATTTTCGGAAGTCAAGCGGCAGGCGGCGCTTACGTCATTACGCTGAACCGTATGGAAGATTATGTTTCTTTATCCGAAAATCAGTTGAACATAACCTTTGACATTGATTTGCCGTACTCGATTCCGGGAAACGGGAAAGAACAAAGTATCGAACTGAAAAATACGGAAGTTCCGGCGGATTTCATTCATTACTGCGCGCCGAAATTGGATCATGAGACATATTTGCTTGCCGAAATTGCNGGCAAAGAAAAATTAAATCTGCTCAGCGGCAATGCTAACATCACATACGACGGNATGTTTGTCGGCGAAACGTATATTGATTCGGAATCCGTGAGCAACAAGCTTTCTTTGACGCTCGGAGCGGACAAGCGCATTGCCGTCAAGCGCGAAAAGTTAAAGGAATACAGCAGCAAAGGATTGTTCGGCAGTGACATCAAGCAAGAATTTGCTTACCAAATGACCATCCGCAACAATCAAAGCCGAAAGATTCGGATGGTTTTAAAAGATCAATATCCGATTTCAACCAACAAAGAAATCACGGTCGAGTTGTCCAAAGATTCGACGCCGTTTTCCTTCAACAAAGAAGACCTCGGCGTTGTCACCTGGGAATTTGATATGCAGCCGGGAGAATCAAAGGTTTTCAAATTGGTTTACAGCGTGAAATATCCCAAAGGTAAAGAATTGAATTTGTAAAAACGAATCTGTAAAAGTTAATTTATAAAAGTTGAAGCGGGTTTCATTTTTTATAATGAAATCCGTCATTTCTGTTTTTATTCTTTTCATCAAAAAACACAGACCTTTTCCTCAATTCGAGTTTCACGAGCAAAGCGAGGGAAATGAGAATTGAGATTCGGACTTATAATTAGCAATCATTTCGTCTGTCCTTTTTGTTAAATTTCATTAATCGGCTACATCTTTTGATTTTATTTTGTTAATTGTTTCTGTTTTTTTTGAATATGACGGGTGTTTTCCACAATTTCGAATTTTATTCGCTTCGCTCATAAAATCCTCAATTGCGGTCGTTTATGGGGCTTGATTGGAATTATAAATATGGCTGTAATTCATTAAAAAACAAAGCAACCGCCTCAATTCGATTTTCACGAGCGCAGCGAGGAAAATGAGAATTGAGCTTCGGACCAATAAAAAATAAAACCTAAAAACAGAAATTGAAATAACGAAAAAAATGAAAGTAAAATTTTGAATGAAAAATAAATAACATCAGCCGTTTTAATCCAAACCGCCGTCAACCCATTTCTGAAATCCGGCATTGCCGTCATTGATGTTTATTTTTAAAATCACCGGCGTCTCATACGGGTGTTTTTTCAGAATAAATTTTTCGGCTTTCTTCCATCTGTCTTCTCTTGTTTTGAACAAAGCACCGAATTCTTTTTCTTTATACAGCCGGCCTTCCCAAACATAAACGGCATCATGCTTTCTTATGTTTGCGCAAACGGCCAGCTTTTTTTGAATTAATTTTTCCGCAGTTCTTGACGCCGATTTTTTTGACGGAAATGTCGCGTAAATGAAAATGTATCGGTTTTTCTTTTCATTTTTTGACATCTTTTCCCCTCTTTTTCCATCAGCAAACACGCGGAATCGGGTCGCCCGTCGGCACGTCCACATAACGCGTGCTTCCGAGTTCGGACACCAAAATCACTTTTCCCGGCTTTTCATCCGTGACTTCGCCGATGACGGCGGCATCTTTGCCGTACGGATGCCGCTTGAGAATTTCCAAAACGACATCGGCACATTCCGGGCGAACGCCAAGAATGGCTTTTCCTTCGTTCGCGATTTCAAGCGGGTCTAAGCCCAGCATTTCGCAGGAAACGTAAACTGTCTCGCGAATCGGCAGTTTCTCTTCATAAATCCGAACGCCGACTTTGCTTTTTTGCGCCATTTCGTTGAGCGAATCGGCAACGCCGCCGCGCGTCGGATCTTTCATCGCGGTGACGGCCCGCTCTTTCGCGTCCGTCTGAACCGTCAGAATCGGTTCAATCATTTTCCAAAGCGGCGCCGTGTCCGACTCCAAATCCGAATTGAATTCAAATCCTTCGCGCTTGGTCAAAAGCGCCATTCCGTGGTCGGCAATGTAGCCGGAAATAATAATCTTGTCGCCCAAACGAAGACCGCAGTCGCGGACCGGCGCGTCGCAAATGCCGATGGCGGCGATATTAATGATAATCGAATCCAGCGCGGTTCCTTCGACCGTTTTCGTATCTCCCGTAATCAAAGGCACGCCGATTTCCTCAAGCGCCGAATTCATCGACCGGACAACTTTTTCCAAATCCGTAATGCTGAATCCTTCCGGAATTATCATGCCGCAGCTGACGGCAAGCGGGCGCGCGCCCATGACGGCCAAATCATTAATCGCGCCGCAGACAGCCACTTTTCCGATGTCGCCACCGGGGAAGAAAATCGGTTTCACGACATGGCTGTCGGTTGTCATCACGAGTTCCGCATTTTTATTCGCGGAAAGGTAGTCACGATCCAAACTAATTGTTGCGCCGTCGTCCAAAGAATCCAAACCGACAGAGCCGGCTTTTGTATTTGTGAAATTTTTTAAAATAACGTCACCAATCAGCGACTGCATTTGCTGGCCGCCCGCACCGTGCTCCATTGAAATCTTATTTTCCTTCGCCATTTTTTATTTCCCCGCCGCCTTTTTCATTTTGATTTTTGCCTTACAATCCCTTTTTCTTTTCAAGCATCGCGTTTTCAATAACGAAAACCCATTCTTGAATTGTCTTTTCCTGTCTTTTCGATGTCAAAAGAATCGGAATTTTCGGGTTAAGATACTTAGCGTCTCTGACCATTGTGTCGGGATTTACGTCAACGGCTTCGGCAATATCGATTTTATTGATAACCGCCAAATCGGACGTTTTAAAAATCACCGGATGCTTTAAAACAATGTCATCCCCTTCGCTGACGCTGACAACGACGATTTTCATATCTTCGCCGAGATCGAAATCGGTCGGGCAAATCAAGTTGCCGACATTTTCAATAAAAACAATATCATAGCCGCCCAAATCATTCTTTTTCAGCAAATCATTCACAATATGCGCGTCTAAATGGCATTCCTTACCGGTATTTGCCGGAATTGTTTTAATCCCGAGTTTTTCAAAGCGGGATGCGTCCATATCGGCAATCACATCGCCTGCAATTGCGGCGATTTTGTATTTCGGGCTGAGCGCTTTAATTGCTTCTTCAATCAGCGTCGTTTTGCCGGAACCGATGGCGCCCATAATGTTGACCGAAAACGCGCCCGATTTTTTGAGTATTTCTCTGTTTTTATCGGCAAGCTTTCGGTTTTCTTTAAAAACATCGTGACCGACATTAATAATGTGTCCTGTTGCAAGTATATTATTCCACATTTCCTTCTCTCCTTTTTTATTTATTTTCCTCTTTTATTTTTCCTCTTAATCAATATCGATTGAATCAACGGACAATTCTGTTCCGCCTGTGATTTCGACGTTTTTTCCGCACACCGGACATTTCAGCGCTGTCAAATATTCCAGAATGTCCGTAAAATCCCCCGTCTCCTCCGATTTTCCGAAATAGCCGCATTCACATTTGATTTCGGGGCTGACGGGTTCAAAAGAATAAGCCGCATTTTCCGCAATTGTTCCTTCCCCGATAGATTTCAGGCAGAATTCCAACTGTATCGGATTGACATGCGCCGCTTTTCCGACTTTTATATAAATCTGATTCACAACAGCCGCCTGATTTTCTTCGGCGGTTCTCAAAACGCTTTCCATTAAATCAACAGCTAATGAATATTCATGCATTTTTTGCTGTCACTCCTCAGTCGCGGCAGTATTTGTACCAGCTGTGGCACATTCCTTCATCGCTGACCATGCAGGGGCCGATCGGATTTGTCGGTTTGCAGGCTTTTTCAAACATCGGGCAGTCGGCAGGTGTTGCCTTTCCCGTCAGAATTGTCGCACAAATGCAGTTTTTCTTCTTCTTGCTGCGGATTTCTCGGACGGCTTTCAGGTCGTCTTCATACAATTCCCGATATTTGATGCCGGCATCGTATTTTCTGAATCTTTCATTCAGCCTCAAGCCGGATGCCGGAATGATTCCGAGTCCGCGCCATTCCACGTCGCTGACATCGAAAACATCGTCCATCATCTTCAAAGCAATTTTATTTCCTTCTGTTTTGACGGCGCGAATATAAGCATTTTCAACAACCGCCGTTCCCTTTTTAACTTGATCCTGCAGCATTTTAATGCCGAGCAGAATATCATAAGATTCAAAGCCGGCAACCGCAATCGGATACCCGAATGCCGCGAATTCCTCATAAGGCACGGTTCCCGTAATTACAGCAACGTGACCGGGAGCGATAAAGCCGTCCACATTAATATCCTGAACCAGCAGGCGAATGGCCGGCGGCGTCAGCTTAAGAGATGTATAAATTGAAAAATTATCGGGGAAACCGCGAAGAACGGCAGCGGCCGTTGTCGGAATGGTGGTTTCAAATCCGATGGAGAAAAAAACAAATTCTTTTTCCGGCTGCTCTTTTGCAATTTTAACGGCATCGTCAATGGAATAGACCATGCGAACATCGGCGCCGTCGGCACGTGCGTCAAATAAGCTTTCTTCCGTTCCCGGAACGCGGAGCATATCTCCGAATGTTACGACTGTCAGGCCTTTTTTGGCCAAAAGGATAGCGGTATCAATGTCATCATCCGGCGTGACGCAGACCGGACAGCCCGGACCGCTGAGCACTTCTATTTCCGGCGGCAAAAGACTACGGATGCCGTATTTTGCAATCGTTCGCTCGTGTGTTCCGCAGATATGCATAAAGCGTGCCGGTTTCGGGTCGGCGGCAATGCTTGCGACCAGTTTTTTTTGAATTTCCACCGGATTGTCCAAAAAAGGATCTGTTTTTGAAATATGAATCACCTTTATCTCATCTGTTCATCAAAAGCTTCGTTTGCGGCAAGCAGTTCGTCGAATGCTTCGATTGTTAATCGAGCTTCCTCTTCCGTAATAATTGAAATGGCATAACCGACATGAACAAGCACATGGTCGCCGACAGTTGTTTCAGAAGCTCCGCCGAGCAAATCCAAATTCACTTCTCGAAAGACACCGCCGAAATCCACTTCGGCTTTGTTTTCAGATATTATTTTTGATATTTTTCCGGGTATCGCGATACACATTTTACTATCCCTCTCTTTAATGTCGTCCTTTTTAATGTCGTTTTTTAATATCGTTTTTTAATGTCGTCCGGTTTTTCAGATTTTTCAGTTTCTCAGACTTTTCGGATTTTGATTTTATTACAATTAATGATGTCGTTTCTCTTATATTATATAAAACATTTCGGCAAATTTTGAATCTGTTGCTTATTATTGTTTTACAATCCGCAGCCTCCGATGTTTTGTCAAAGATGGTTTTGCCTTCGTTGTTTTATTTCATTCCCGTTTTCTTTTCTCTTCGAATTGTCATTTGATCGCCTTTTATCTATCATGTATTATCATTACATTTTCTTCTCTTCATTTCTTTTTTATTTAAATTCGATAAGGCAGATGCCCTTCTTTTTTCATATTTTTTTTAAAAACAGCGAAAAAACTTCATTTTTTTCGATATTGTTCTGTTTTTTTATCGACATCGTACCGAATGACGTTTTTTGTTTTTTTCGGTCATTCAAAATTGTCATTTTTTTCGTTTATCCCACATGGTTTTTTATGACATTTCTGGAAAATATTTATATACACCATGACAAATATAGTCAAACGCTACTATACATATAGTGTTTACAGTAGAGGGTTTTCAAATGGCTAGTGAAAAATTGAATATTATTGAACAATTCAAAAATCTTGATATTCTCAAGGTTGACCGCCGTACTTTCTTAAAAGCGGTGGCTGCCCTCGGAGCGACATCTTTCGTTTCTCTTTACGGAAAACAACTGACAACTGCGTTGGCAGAATTTCCGCAAACGAAAGTTCTTTGGCTCCATGGTGCAGAATGTACAGGCTGTTCAGAATCGGCATTGAATGCAAGCGCACCCGAATTTGCGGACGCTCTTGCTCAATTGAATGTCAGTCTCGTTTATCATGAGACGCTTTTGGCTCAGCAGGGTCTTTTTGTTGACGGAAAATTAGTCAACACATCTGACTTGAACGGTGAAATTTTGTTGGACGAACTTGTCGAAGCAGGCGGCTACATCTTAGTCGTTGAAGGTTCAATCGGTAACGGTCCTGAAGGTTCCGGAAAGATCAATATGATCGGCGGACACACGTTCAAACACATCTTTGAAAAAACTGCTAAAAAAGCAGATGCAATTATCGCACTCGGTACCTGTGCCACATACGGCGGTATCACAGTGACAGATTCTGATGTTAAAAAATACTGTGACTTTATGGGTGTCAATCAAACCGAAAACAAAAAAGGCGGTATGATGGCAGAGCTCAAACTCAACAAACCCGTCATTAATCTTCCCGGATGTCCGGCACACCCCGACTGGTTCTTCTTAACGGTGGCCGCAGTTCTCCTCGGAAAGATTGACGTGGCCAACCTTGACGGCATCTTAGACGGTGACGGCAGACCTAAAGTCTTCTACCCCCCGACGCACACACTTCACGAAAACTGTCCGCGCCGCGGATTCTATGACCAGGGCCAGCTTGACACACAGTTTGCAAAAGGCGGCTGTCTTTGGAAAGTCGGATGTAAAGCACCTTACGTTCACTCCGACTGCGCTCTCCGAAAATGGAACAACGGAACAAGCCTTTGTATGCAGGCGGGCGGTCCGTGTATTGCCTGTGTCGAACCGATTTTCCCCAACGGCTCCATGCCTTATTATAAAGAAAGGGAAAGTGCAGGCGTTTTGTTCGGCATCAACCTCGGAACAGTTGCAGCACTCGCAATCGGCGCCGCAGTGGTTGCGGCCGGTGTGCATGCCGTTCGCAGAATTAACAAGGAGAAGTGATGAAAAATGGTTAAAGTTATAGTTGACCCGTTAACGAGAATTGAAGGGCACATGAGAGTTTCTGCAGAAGTCAACGCACAGGGCGTTATTACTTCCGCGCAAAGCGGCGGTATGCTTTTCCGCGGTTTTGAACGCATGCTTCAGAACAAAGACCCCAGAGACGCTTCTCTTCACGTTGCCAGAATTTGCGGTGTCTGCCCGATTTCACACTCCATGACCGCAACAAATGCGCTCGACGACCTTTACGGCGTTGCCGAAAGCGTTCCGAAAAACGCGCTTGCCGTCAGAAACTTCATCCAGGCTGCCAACACAATTGCCAGCCACGCAACACACATCTACATTTTATTCGGTCCCGATCTGGCCAACCCCAGATACAAAGACGTTTTAACAGGCTCGACTCTCGGTTTGGGCGCTGTCGGCGAAAATGTTTGGAAAGAACTTGTCGGCAGATTTGCCCCGCTCAGTTACAAGATTGACGGAAAGCCCGTTCCTGTCGGTACAAGCTACTTAAACGCAATTCCCGAGAAAAAGAGACTTCAAGAAGCCATTGCCCTTTTCGGCGGTAAAATGCCTCATCAGGCCGTTACCGTTGTCGGCGGTGTCACTTGTACGCCCGGCCTCGGCGAAATCACAAAGGCGGCGGCTATCTACTTAAAAGTCATGGAATTCGTTCAGAATTACACACTCGGCGTGCCCCTTGACACATGGATCGCAGGAACCAGAGGCGTGTCACCCGACGCGGCTGTTAAATTCGTCATTGACCACCTTTCAAACTTAATCAGCAAAACCCCGAACGGTCAATTCACTCGTGAAAACGGATGGAAAGACGTTGAGCTTTTCGCAGCATTCGGTTCCGAATTAGTCGGCGAAAAACTCCTCGGTCTTCCCGCCAGCTTAAGACTTGACAAGATCGGCGGATACAGCGACCCGAGCAAGATTTCGTTCTTGTCCTACGGTTCTTTCTATGACAGCACCAAAGACGGTTACAGCCCCGAAAGTCCGACCGGCGAGCGCTTCTTGACATCAGGTGTCGTTTCAGGCAACTTGAAGTTTGAAGACTTTGATTCTACAAAGATTACGGAAAGTATTCAGTGCGCTTTCTATGAAGACACTGAGCCGTCCAGACACCCGTATAAAGGAACGACCGTTCCTGTCAGCAATCCGAAAGAGATTGATCTCGAAGCCGGTCCGACTGAGAAATACAGCTGGCTGAAGGCACCGCGTTACAACGGCATTCCCGCCGAAGTCGGTCCGTTGGCCCGCATGATTGTTGCTCAGGACCCGTTAGTGACAGGTATCGCTAAAGCCTTTGCCGACAACGGCATGTCCCCGGCAAACGTTTACACAAGAATGCTTGCACGTATGCAGGAAACAGCGATCTTGGCGCACAAAATTGTTGACTTCCTCAATGATATTGACCCCGGAAAGTCATTCGCGGCTCCGGTTGACCTGAGAGGCGCAAAAGACAGTCAGGGAATGGGAATTTGGGAAGCGCCCCGCGGCGCGCTCGGTCACTGGATTTCCGGCGACTCGAAAGGCAAAACAAAGAATTACCAGGCGATTGTGCCGAGTACTTGGAACTTGGGTCCGCGTGACGAAAACGGAATTCCGAGTCCGATTGAACAAGCACTTGTCGGCAACGCGATTTCAGGCGTTGACAATGTCGGCGGCGCAGACTTTACAAACCCTGTCGCCATCCTTCACGTCGGCCGTTCCTATGACCCGTGTATTGCCTGTGCCGTTCACACAATTGACGCAACAGGAAAGAATGCTCCGAAAGACTACGAATTATTCTAAGGAGGTTTTCTAAATGTCAGAAAATGCACAGAAAACCAAGAAGAAAGTAACCGTTGAACGTTACAACTGGGTTGAGCGCTGGACGCATACGTTCCATGCCATTGCCATGTTGATTTTGATTTTCACCGGTCTTGTCATATATCTCCGCTGGGATATTATGTCGTTCCATAACGCGCGCATGCTGCACATGTTTATGGTTCCGGTGTTACTTTTAACCAACTGGTTTTTGGTTCCGTACGGCATCCTCTCCCACGGATGGCAGGAAGGCGGCGTCAAAGGCGTCATCACGCACTTCTATTACAGCTATATCTTCAACATTGAAGATTACCGCAGATTGAAGGGCATGGTGCTGAACTTCTTCGGAAAACAAGACAAATATCCGGAATTTACAATCTACAACGAGAAGACCGGTCACTACAAGACCAAACTTCACCCGATGTTTAAAATTTTCATCGTCGTTGAAGGGATGTGTATCTTCTTAATCTTTATCACGGGAATTGTCCTTTATGATATCGATTTGACAATCTTCTGGATTCCGATTTCGGGAATTATTTCCTGGGTCTTCGGCTTGTTTGCCCCGCTCTTGAATATGAACAGCTTGGAATTCATCCGCTGGATGCACTTGGCTTTAACATACTTCTTTATCTTCGAATTGGTTTGCCACACACTCATCTTGGAATTCGATACCAAGGTGTTCAGATACTGGAAATCCATTTTCATTGACGGAAAAGAAGATTTGGAAGGCTCCGTCGTTGAAGTCATCAGTGAAGACCACGGCAACCACCACTAATCAAATGAATTGAAAAGGAAAATTTAAGGAAACCCTCTGTTTCCTTTTCTTTTTTATTTTTTTTGTTTTTTTATTTTTCGTTTTTTTAATTTTGTTAATTATCATCTTTTTCGGTTTTTGTTAATCGTTTTTTGTTTATTTTTTTAATTTTGTTAATTTTCATCATTTTCGGTTTTTTAATTCTATTTAGTGTTTCTTATTTTTGTTTTTTAGAAGTTTTTTTATATTCCATCTTTCATTTTTAAATCATCAAAAAATGAATCAAAAATTTTAATTCATTTTATCAAAATTTTATCAAAATTTTATCAAGGTTTTATCATGACCGGAAAAACAATTCGAATTATGGGCTGCGGCAATTTATGGATGGGAGACGACGGCGTCGGCATTCATACGGTCGAAAAAATGATGATCATGAAGGAAAAATTGGAAAGCGGAATGCTGCCTTCCGATCCGTTCTTTTTCGGCTTCCCAATGACGGCTCTGCCTTATTTGAAAAATGTCGATATTTTAGATGCCGGCGTTTCCGGGCTGGATATGCTTTGTTTTTTGGAAGGATTTGATAAAATCATTATTATCGATGCGATTAAAAGTCATCAAAACCTCGGCGCCATTTTAAAAATAAAAGGCGAGGACTTGTTGGAAGGTGAAGGCGTCGGGAAAATGATGTCGTCTCACGATGTTTCCGTCCCGACCGTTCTGGGGATTGCAAAAGAAGTTCAGGGTCTTCCCGAAATTGTTGTTTTCGGTGTCGAAATTCAAAAACATCCGGATGAAGTGGATTTGACAATGACGATGAGTCCTGAAGTCGAAGCGGCGATTCCAAGGCTGATTTCTTTGGTTTTGGAAGAAATCAAATCTGATTTGGAAAAATGAAACATTCAAAAGAAAATAGCTCGACAATTATCA
>JGI994J12354_10004193_pt1 | contig 13081 bp, 10 predicted proteins | sample IntmicLarv3ML3BL_FD_12354 | JGI IMG/M metagenome (IMG submission 12354)
CCTGCGGGCGGATAGAAGTGCTGGCCGATTCATACAGCGTATCCATCCGCACGGATAACGCGTTTGTGGCGAACCGGATGTCCGCGCTTATCGAAACACAGTTTCGCGGCCAATATGTGCGCACGCAATCCGAAACCGGGCGGCGCGGCAAACACGCCACTTGGCACATACAAGTAACACAGCCGCAAACAGCCCGCGAGATACTGTGGGCAACAGGGCTTTTGGATAAGCGGACATCCCAGCTCACCCGGCGGATTGACCCGCTTGTGGTCAGCCGAGTTTGTTGTAAGCGGGCGTATATTCGCGGCGCTTTTCTGGGCGGAGGGTCGGTCAGCGGGCCAGAGAAGGCATATCATCTGGAGCTGATAACATCCGGACAAGCGTATGCGGCACAGCTTGCGGCGGTTTTACAGGCCTTTGATATTGAGCCGAAGCTGGTGGTGCGCAAGGGCTATGATATCGTTTATTTCAAAAAAGGCGAAGAAATTTCGGATGTATTAAAGATTATCGGTGCCAATGCCGCCATGATGGCGTTTGAGAATCAGCGGGCGGCGAAGGATATGGAAAACACTATCAACCGCGTATCAAACTGCCTTGCTGTAAATGCGGACAAGACGGTAGTTGCGGCTGTAAAACAGATGGAGGATATTGAGCTTATCCGTGCCAGAATCGGGTTGGCCGCACTGCCGCCGACGCTTTCCGAAATTGCGGAAATCCGATTAAACCATCCCATAATCAGCTTAAAGGAAATAGGGGAAATGCTTAATCCGCCGATCGGAAAATCCGGCGTTAATCATAGATTAAGACGAATTTCAAGTATTGCAGACGGCCTTAGATAGGCACGCGAAGCAAGGGGGTTATCATCATGATGGAATACACAATGACAGTCGCATCAAGTTTAGAAGCGCGTCCGGCGGCAATCTTTGTGCAAACAGCCAGCAAATTCGCCAGTCATATTGATGTGCGCATTGATAATAAAACGGTGAATGCCAAAAGCATTATGGGTATGATTTCATTGGGGATTCTTGATGGGCAAATCGTAACGCTTATTGCAGACGGCGCAGACGAAAAGCAAGCGATTGAAGAGTTGAAGAACTGCTTAACGGCGGTGTAAACGATGAAATTACAGAAATTATTAAGCTATATACGGCGTGCGTGTGATGATTACAAAATGATTTCAGAAGGCGATCGCATCGCTGTAGGCGTATCCGGTGGCAAAGACAGCCTTACGCTTCTGACGGGGCTTGCGCACTTGAAACGCTTCTATCCGAAACCTTTTGAAATAGAGGCGATTACCGTATCGCTGGGGTTGCCGGGCGAAGATTTTTCGGATATCCAACGGTATTGTGATTCTCTCGGGGTACGCTATACCATCGTGCGCACAGATATCGGCGAGGTCATTTTTGAGGCGCGTAAGGAGTCGAATCCATGCTCTTTATGCTCGAAGATGCGTAAGGGCGCGCTCAACCAAGAAGCGAAAACGCTTGGCTGCAACAAAATCGCCTATGGACATAGCCGTGATGATGTGGTGCATACCTTTTTTATGTCGATGTTTTTTGAAAGCCGCATCCATGTGTTTCGGCCTGTCACATTTCTCGATAAGATGAATCTGCATCTTATCCGGCCTTTGATTTATGTGCCGGAAAAAGAAGTGATTTCGTTTATGCGACATTTGGATGTGCGGATATTGAAAAGCCCTTGTCCTGCGGCAGGGCATACCAAACGCGAGGAAATGCGCGATTTTGTGAAAGAACAAATGGCGAAATACCAGCATTTTGACAACACCATTTTCAGCGCTATCAGGCGCTCGGAGATTCCCGGCTGGAGGAAAGAATGAACGGGGGTTGGGTATGTCACAGGATTATCATGAAAGCATAGCGGTGCAAAACACATTGCGGTTGAGGGAGCGGCTACAGATGCTTCCTCCTTTTGTGAAGCTTTTCTTTCGTGGAATTGAGGACTATACCTCGTCGCGCACGCGCATCGGCTACGCATACGATTTGCGATTGTTTTTCGATTTCCTTGTGAAGGAGTCGATAACGCTAGGTGGCAAACAGGTGACGGATTTGACGATAGAGGATTTGGGCCGTGTGACGGCGGAGGATATTGAAGAATTTATGGAATATCTGTCCTACTATGTCAAAAATACCGATGCAGAAACCCCGATCGAAATACAAAACCGTGAGCGGGGGAAATCACGCAAACTGTTTGCACTGCGCGCGATGTACTCCTTTTTCTTTAAAAAGCGCATGATTGCATCCAACCCGTCGGAGCTGGTGGATCCGCCCAAGCTGTATGAAAAAAGCAAGGTATACCTTGAGGTGGACGAAATCGCCCGGTTGCTTGACGAAGTGGAAAGCGGCGAGCATTTAACGGACAAACAAAAACAATACCACGAAAAAACGAAGGTGCGCGACTTGGCGCTGCTGACGCTGCTTCTCGGTACAGGCATACGCGTATCGGAATGCGTGGGGCTTAACATACGGCATATCGATTTTGAAAACAGCAGTTTTGTTGTTACCCGAAAAGGTGGCGACCAATCGATATTATATTTCGGACGTGAGGTGGATGAAGCGCTGTCTTTACATATGGAGGTACGGGAAACCGTGCCCGCTGTGGCCGGACATGAAGAAGCGCTGTTTCTGTCGTTGCAAAACAAGCGGCTTACCGACCGCGCGGTGCAAAATTTGGTGAAAAAATATGCTAAACTTATTACCCAACTGAAAAATATTACGCCGCATAAGCTGCGAAGCACTTTTGGCACCAATTTGTATCGAGAAACGGGCGATATTTATTTGGTAGCCGACGTGTTGGGTCATGCGGATGTTAATACAACTCGGAAACATTACGCGGATATACATAGAGAGCAGGGGCGGCGCGCGGTGCGCAACATCACCCTGCGCGACGATGATTGATTTTTTACGGAAAATGTGATATATTCTTTTAGATAGTTTTTGGAAAAGGTGGAGAGCGAGATGGACAGACAGTATCAATTCAAAGAAATCGAGCAAAAATGGCGCAAAAACTGGGAAGCTAACCCTGTGAATAAGCCTTCGGCGGACAAGCCGAAGTTTTATTGTTTGGATATGTTCCCGTATCCTTCGGCCAGCGGCATCCATGTCGGGCATTGGCGCGGGTATACGCTAAGCGATGTGCTGAGCCGCTACAAAGTGTTGCAGGGCTTTCACGTGTTGCATCCCATGGGATGGGACGCGTTTGGTCTGCCTGCGGAGAATTATGCGATCAAAATTAAGCGTCACCCCGAGGCTGTGACAAATGAGTGTATCGCCAACTTTAAGCGCCAGCTTAAAGAAATCAGCGCCATTTACGATTGGGACCGCGAGGTAACAACAACCGACCCGAATTACTATAAATGGACACAATGGATTTTTGTACAGATGTTTAAAAATGGGCTTGCCTACGAAAAGGAGATGCCCTTGAACTGGTGCCCGGATTGCAAAGTTGTTTTGGCAAACGAGGAAGCTGCCGGCGGCACATGTGACCGTTGCGGCGCTGTTGTTACCAAGAAGAATCTGCGCCAGTGGATGCTGCGGATTACGAAGTATGCAGAGCGTTTGCTGAACGATTTAGATCAGCTTGATTGGCCGGAGAAGGTCAAGAAAATGCAGGCAGACTGGATAGGGAAGAGCTATGGTGCAGAGATTGACTTTAAGGTCAAGGGTACAACACATCAGCTGAAAGTATTTACCACACGCCCCGATACCCTGTATGGTGCCACATTTATGGTATTGTCGCCGGAACATACCCTTGTGATGGACATTACGACAGACGCCCAGCGTGAAGAAATGGAATCATATGTACGCGCGGCAGGCACAAAATCCTCGGTTGACCGTATGGCCGCTAAGGAAAAGACAGGCGTGTTTACAGGTTCTTATGGCATAAACCCATTGAACGGTGCGGATATCCCGATTTGGGTATCTGATTATGTGCTGGCGGATTATGGCACGGGTGCCATCATGTGTGTGCCCGCGCATGACGAGCGCGATTTCGAGTTTGCCAAAAAATTCGGGCTGGCTATTACGCAAGTCATTAAAAAGCAAGGGGCGGCCGATGAGGAATTAACGGAAGCCTATGTGGAAGAGGGGATAATGGTCAACTCCGGGCCGTTTGACGATATGCCTTCCGGGGAAGCCAAAGAAACCATCGCCAACTACTTGCAGGAGCAGGGGATTGGCAAGAAAACGGTTAACTATAAGCTGCGCGACTGGGTGTTCTCCCGCCAGCGCTATTGGGGGGAGCCTATTCCGCTTATTCATTGCGAAAAGTGCGGCATAGTGCCCGTGCCGGAGGCGCAGCTACCTGTCAAGCTCCCTTATATTGAGTCTTACGAACCGACAAGCACAGGCGAATCGCCTTTATCGCAAATCGATGAATGGGTGAGCACGGCCTGTCCGCAATGCGGCGGGGCGGCCAAGCGCGAAACGAATACCATGCCGCAGTGGGCGGGTTCTTCCTGGTATTTCCTGCGGTATGCTGACCCGCACAACAATGAAGAACTGGCCAGCCGTGAGCAGCTTGCCAAATGGCTGCCGGTGGATTATTATGTCGGCGGGATTGAGCATGCGGTACTGCACTTGCTGTACGCGCGGTTTTATACCAAATTTTTGCATGATATCGGGGTCGTTGATTTCAGTGAGCCGTTCAAAAAGTTGTTTAACCAAGGCATGATTAACAAAGACGGCTTCAAAATGAGCAAATCAAAAGGCAATGTTGTTTCGCCGGATGATTTGGTAGAACGGTACGGCTGTGACTCTTTGCGAATATATGAGCTGTTTGTCGGGCCGCCGGAATTGGATTCCGAGTGGGATGACAAGGGCATCGAAGGTGTATTTCGCTTCTTGAATAAGCTATTCAAACTGATGGACAGCTCGGCCGGGAAGGGCGTTGGCGCCTCAAAAGATATGGAGCGGACACGCCATAAAATGGTGTATGAAATCACAACGCGCCTTGACCATTTCAGCATGAATACAGTTGTCAGCGGCTTTATGGAGTACACAAACAAGTTTATTGAGCTGGCCAAGCAATCGGGCGGCATCGACAAGACATCTGCCGAAACCATCAGCATTTTGCTGGCGCCATTTGCCCCGCATATTGCTGAGGAATTTTGGGAGATGTGCGGCCATACAGATTCCGTATTTGACCAAGCCTGGCCGACATATGATGAAGCCAAGCTGAAGGATGACAGCATGACGATTGTATTGCAAATGAATGGCAAACTGCGAAATAATATTGTTGTGCCGGCCGATATGGATAAAGATACTATTTTGGCGCAAGCCAAAGAAGTGCTGGCAGATAAACTGGATGGGATGACAGTTGTAAAAGAAATTTATGTACCGGGCAAGCTGGTGAATTTGGTTGTGAAACAATAGGGCGCTTGTATATAGCAAAAGAGCTGAGGGCAACACAACCTCAGCTCTTTTTGTGTCGATTCTATAGGGCTAAAAATGCATAAAAGCAGGGGAGCCTTGCCACATATAACTATTCGCAAAAGACAACTTTAACGAATAGTTGCGGCGAAAATACTTCCATGGGAGGTTTTGGTACCTCTTAACAATTTGACTTTTCCGTTATACAGCCAATTTGCGTTAGTATATCCCATCTCCGATACGGCAATGCTAAAAACGTGCGAAAGAACCGCATAAACGCTATCAAACAAGGAGATGAGAAACGGATGCGCAGCACAACACGATTCCAGTCAAAAACGTTTTTCATCGTTTCGCTGACGATTTTTATATGCACTGTCATTATCTGTACAATAACAAAATATATACACATGCCAACCCATATCAACGGGCAAATTGTGATTGGTCCGGATATGGCCGCAGCAAACGGCACACAGGATACGCCGATTACCGAAGAAACAGATTCTATTGCCGCCGACACAGAGGTCACGTTGTCATGGTTCGGCTTTTCGTTAAAGAAGGCAAAAACGGATATTCTGCCAAACACAGCGCTTATCCCCTGTGGTATGACGGTCGGCGTGACGTTTCAAACCGACGGAGTTATGGTTTTGGGCACAGGCGGAGTTACCGATGCAAATGGCACTCTCCACCACCCCGGCGACAAACAGCTAAAAGCGGGCGATCTGATTATCGCGGTCAACGGCGAACCACTGGATAATAAAACACAACTAATCGCTTTGATAGAATCAGCGAAGCCGTCCAAGCCGCTTACCTTTTCCGTCAAGCGTGACGGCACCACTATAACATGCGCCATTACACCCATAACAAACGCTGATAACATAAACAAAATTGGTGTTTGGGTGCGCGATGGTACACAGGGCATCGGCACCCTCACCTACTACAATCCTGACACTATGAAATTTGGCGCTTTGGGTCACGGCATCATGGATGTCGATACCAAAAAGCTTTTGACTGTGCGCACAGGAAAACTCATGGATTCAAAGATTGTCACTGTCAAAAAAGGCAAAAAAGGCGGCCCCGGGGAGCTTATTGGCGAAATCGCGCAGGATGCATCCATCGGCCGCATTGTATCAAACACGGAGCTGGGGCTTTACGGCTACATGACATCACCCCCCGATGCCCTCCCGCAGGAACGAATGCCAATCGCTTTGCAAAATGAAATACACGAAGGCCCTGCCACCATCCGCGCCAACGTAAGCGGCAAGGAAATCAAGGAATACGATGTGTATATAGAAAGCGTAAACCGCTACAGCGCAGATGAGGCCAAGGGCATGGTTATCCGTATCACCGATCAAGAATTAATCGCTAAAACAAACGGCATCGTGCAAGGAATGAGCGGCAGCCCCATACTGCAAAACGGCAAAATTGTCGGGGCGGTTACGCATGTCTTTGTTCAAAACCCTTTGAAGGGATATGGCATTTTTATTGAAAATATGCTGCGGCAGGAGCGCGGCATATGATGCATGCCTAGGGTGTATGGCACCGCCCTACCCTTCTTTCCGCTTGGTGCCATATTGATTGGTGTGGTGGCATCGAAATAAATTTTCAGAGTTATCGATACATTGGACTCGTGCAACGCGCATGTGTGCGTTGCACGGGAAGATGGCATATCCAAAGTATTAGTCATTTTCATTTTGACGGCGCTCCCAAAGCACTTTGATTAGCGTAATAACAGAAAAATACAGAAAAAATACACCTGACAACAATGGCACTATTCCATCGTTGAGTCTTCCGTTGTAAATTAGATGCGAAAATCCCAAAAGAGATAAAGAGCTAAAAGCTAAGGCTATATTTAACATGCCCAAAGTCGCAAACGAAAGCACAGTGAGATAGGAATTTTTGAGCTTGCGGCTCAAATACGCGTTTTTGAATATGGCACAGGTAACAAAGTATCCCGCAGCAAGCATAATGATAAGCAAGGCTTGTACCATAGGCGGTGCCCAGTCGTATGTGCTTGAAATCATTCCGTTCAAAATCACGAGTATTAAAGTGATTATTAAAGTTCTAAACGCGATTTTTTGGCGGTTAATCATCTGGTATTCGTCATAATTATTATTCATCATTCCCGTTCTCCTCACCAAATAATTCGTCAAGTGTTTTGCCCAATGCTCTACAAATTGCCCTGCAAAGCTTGATTGTTGGGTTGTGGTCGCCTTGCTCAATTGCGTTCATCGTTTGGCGTGATATGCCGACTGCTTCGGCTAAGTCTTTCTGAGATAGATCTAATGCTGCACGAGCCGATTTGATTTTCAAATTTTTCGCCATTGAATCACCCCTAACAGAAATGTAGCGTATTTCTTAACAAATGTCAAGTATATATTGCATATCGTGTATTCAAAAACCCCCGGCACCACAATATACGCAGTGTCGGGGGTTTATACAAAGTCTTTGTCAAATGCCTTCACAAGCACTCTCTAAGCCTACTCCAGTTCCGAAATCATAACCCGTCGCCCTTCTTTACGCGATACCTCTGACGCAAAGGCCATCAAATGGCTTTGCACAGACATACGCCCAGTGGTTTTGACGTTGAACCGCTTTTCGCGCACCGCATCTGTAAAATCCTTCAACAGCCGCGCATCGCCACCGCCATGGCCCGCAATCAAGGTTTCGTTGCTGGTAGAAATAACGGTTTTTTCACCTGTAAGGAAGTTGTGGATTTCGATTTCACCCTTATCCAGATGCCCGCGCAAGTCACCCATAGTGCCGGAAAGGCGCATGGTGCGCGTGTTCTCGCTGGCGAAACCGCACATGTTGAAGGATACAATCAAATCGTCCTCCATTTGGAAGATGGCGGTTTGATGGTCATTTAAATCATTATCGCAACGGAATACGCAGCGCCCATGGATGCAGGACTCAAGAGCCTTCAAGCGCCCGTGGAAGCTGTGGTCAAGCGAGATCGCGTCTGCCGGCCAAGAGATGCCGCCTTGCGTGTTTTTCAGATACAAAGCGGGCGCGAAATGCGGGCAGGTATCCGCGTGCGGGCAGTTTTGCACACAATACTCAGGCGCGCCCTCAGGTGCGTTTTCGGCGCGAAAGTAAACCCTGTTGCCCTCGGACATAACAGAGAGGCATTTTTTGTCTGTCAAGTAAACAATCAAGTCAAGATCATGGCAGGATTTCGCCAGTATGAACGGGCTGGAAATGGTTTCGTTGCGGAACACGCCGCGCACAAAGGAATGTGCGTAATGCCAATACGCCACATTTTCCGTTAATTCCATGTGTACAAGCCGCCCCAACACCTGTGCATCCAAAAGTTCCTTCAGTTTCTCAAAGAAGGGGGCATAACGCAAGACATGGCAAACCATTAGCAAAAGGCCCTTTTCCTCCGCAAGTCGCACAAGCTCGTTGCACTCGGTATCAATAGGGGAAATAGGTTTTTCCAAAAGCATATGATATCCGCGGCGCAGCGCCTCCATGCCTGTTTCATAATGCACGCGGTCAGGTGTGGCGTTGATAATTGCCGCAGCCTCTGTGTGGTTTAGCGCATCCAGCCAGTTTGTGTACAGGCGGTCAGGCGCGATGCCAAAGTCTTTACCATATTGGATAAGCTTATCTTCAATAGGGTCGGCCGCTGCCGCAATGGTCACCCCGTTTGCCTCCAAGTACTGTGCGTAGGCGCGTCCGCGCCCGCCGCAGCCTAAAATGATTACCTGCATACCGTCACTCTCCCTTTTTGTTTAGTGAACCCAAACCCCGCGAACTTTGTCCCAAGATTAAACCGCGCAATTGCGCGGTTTAATCTTTTTATGAAGTTTGGGGAGGTGCCCCAAGGTTTTAGCGTTTAGAAATACATCCCCACAGAAGCAAGCTTGCGGTGCATATCGCGCTTCAACTCTTCCAAAGCGCCGGTGCTGCCCGCAAATTTAGCTGTACCCGCGTCCACAGAATCGGTTTTAACATGCTCACTCTTGATGGCGACATAGGACGTAATATACGCTTTAAGCTGCGCATCCGAGAACCCGAGATATTTCTTGAGGCCGGAAAAGTAGCGAATCAACTCCAACGCTTTGCGGCTGGCTTTCAAGCGTGTGCTGGCCACACTGCCGATGATGCCGAAACGGCGGCCGGGATACAAAATGGCCAGGTTGTCCGGCGTTTCATAGTTCATGTCAAGGCCGAAGTTGTACCACGGAATGATGCCGCGGCTGCCTTTCAAATACACATCGAAAATCCAGCGGATGCTGTCGGCATTGTCGGCATCGATAGCGTTGTAGGAACCATATGGCCAGTACTCCTCGTTAAACAGCCTTTTGCGGCGGCGCAGGATTTCTTCACGGTAGTTGGCGTATGTGCCGCCGACAACGTTGATATCCAGCAGCCCGTCAAGGAAGTCAAACGCCTGGAAGTAGCAGGACAAATCGGCACGGAACTTGATTTGTTTGCCAGCGCCTGTTTCTGTTTGCACCTCGCGCAAAATGGAGGCATAGAAGCGCAGCATCTCCCAGTCGATAGGGAAATGAGGCTCATCCAACAGCCACCAGGAGGAAGCGCTGCCGTCACCGGGAGTCGTGTGGAACCCAAGCCATGCGGCAAGGCCATCGCCGTATTTGAACGGTTCGCCCTCTACGCGTTTCTCTTTATAGAAATTTTTGTTGTTAAAGAAATATTGGAAGTCAACGTTCTTCCAGCCCTTTTCCTCAAAATGCTGCACAAAGTCCTTCATGACGGACTTGATGCCTGCACGGTATTTAGGCAGGAAATCCTCATACGGGGTGGTGCTGTGCTGCACTTGATAAGAAACATTATCGGGGTACGGCAAATCGGGCACCTTAATCTGGTAGCATTCCTCCATCGTCATGGGCCAGTTTTCATGGAATGGCAGATAGATATGCGTAATCGGGTCGCGTTCGCCGGTCACTTCTTCCATGTAACTTCCGTTGATGTATTGCTCAAAATGTGCATCCCACTTCGACCAGTCCGTGACGCGCATTTCGCCGTCAACCAAACCAACCTCAGGAGCATATCCCTCTTGAACAGTGCCCATGTGGCTATAGGGGAGGATATTGACCGTGCTGTTGTGCATGGTGCCCATGCGGTAATACTCACGCTCCACCAAATCCGCGTCTTTATCGCCATACATATAGTCGCCGCATTCCGGCAGATAAACATAGCCGTTCAGCTCCACAAGGAAGTCACTTGCGGGCAATGTAAACGGTATAATATCCAGCACGACAGGTACTTTGATTTCCTGTCCGCCCGAGGCAATGGTGATGCAAACTTCTTTCACGCCTGCGCATGCCGTATCGGGAATCAGACAGTCTACCCAGATGGTAAGCTGCTTTTGATCCGCGATTTTGTTTTCAGCAAACGGAACAGAGAAAGCGCCGTTTGTAACCGGCACCACCGCGTCAGGCACCCATTGATTGTCTATTTGCAGGCACCACAGTTTGCCGAAGCTTAATGTGTCAGCCATGCAGCCGCAGGCTTTTATTGTAAAGTCTTTGGCGGAATCATCAATATGTACAGAGAGCTGGAATCCGATTTTTTCGCCGCGCGCTACAGCGAGGGAAATCTTACCGTTACGGAAGATGCCGTTGTTCCAAAGCTGCTCGCCGCCAAATTCATACAGCTTGCCGGTTACCGGATTGATTTTGGCCACATCATCCGTTATACCGACAGAGAAGCCCTGCGCCGCAAATGCCTTTGCGGAACAATCGAAGGCCGGTACAGACGGCGCGGGGAAGGAAGGGATTACTTCCAAATTCAGTGTCTTTGTGTTTGTGTAAACAGGTGCGCTTACCTCGGTATGGTCACAAATGACTGCGGCAAAGTAGTAACCCGTGTTGGGCTTTAAGCCTGTTACAATTGTGCCGCGTTTGTTCTGGTTGATAAACGGAACCTCATGCTTGGGAACCTTTGTCATGGTTGCAATGTCGTTTGATGTTTCGGACACATACAGCTCCATATACGCACGGTTAGAGTACCCCGTCAAGGCATCCCACGAAAGCTGTACGGCACAAGAACCCTCATCCTCTATAGAAAGAGGCACGGCGTAGAGCGCGGGTAGCGCTGCCGGGGCGGTCGCGTCTGCGTCCTCGTACTCGATAGTCAGTGTGGGGACGACGCCTGCCGCGTCAAACTGCATAGCCTCTTCCATCATGTTCTCCGGGTGACCGTAGAACTTGGATTTCACATCCATCACAAGCATACCATAGCTTTGCCCTGAGGCCATGGCCTCTATCACGGCGGGATTAACGTTAATCGATGCGGTCTTCCCATCTGCGTCATGGGCAACATCTTCATGGAAATACAAGGAATGTCCGCCGCTCATAACAACGTCTGTCAGCCAGCCGTCATTGGCCCAAGCGCTGTTGGTGTCATTGTTGTAGTTCGTGCAGGTTTCGGCATTCCAGTCCTGCGAAACGGTAGAAATATTGACCGCCCGAGTTTCCAATTTGTTCAAGCAGCTCATGGTCAGTGTGGCCGATTTGATTTCTTTACCCGCAAGGGCACTGACATCAAAATCCAGCAACGGGACGAGATACATGTTTGTCATGAGAAAATGATCGGGGCGCACAATGGGTTTGCGCGTGCGGAACGATTCCGTGTAGATGTACATGTCGATGGTTGCGTGGCGTGAAAGATTCACAGTGGTTTGCATGTTTGACCTCCTCAATAATAGGGTAGGCTGTTGTAAGACGTACAGCCACAGTCATTATATCAGTTAATGCGGTAAAAGGCAATGGATAAAAACAAAGAGGCAACGGCAAATCTTCTCCCAAAGTGCTGTTAAGCTTTTACTGTTTCTCGATACTGTGCCGCAATCAAACGCGCATTCTCTAAAACATCCTTTTTCCCATCTGCCTGCAAAATCGGACATGCCAAAACCGCCGCCCACCGTTGGATATGTGCCAAAGAACGCGCGGCCGCAAACCCGACAAAATCTCTGTGCTGCGCAAACATGTCGCCGCCTGCGATAATACGCGCCCCGTGTAAATCGTGCGCGCGCTGCTCAATACGTTTCATGCGCAGTGCCTTTGGGGCATTAAGCTGCACTGCCAGCCGATACATCGACATCATTTCTACGCCAAAATCTCCCGTTACGGCAGACAAGACAAACGCCCCATGCTTATCTATATCTGAAAGCATAAGGCGTATACATGCGTCACGGGATCGCGCCTTGGTATAAGGAATGGCAGATGCCTCAAAATGATACGTTTCTATATCCATGTGCCAAAACCCAAGCTCCCTCGCCAACGCGCGACAGCGTTGGCTTCCCGCTCCCATTCGCCCCAAATACAATGATGCCTTCAGGCATAGACTTGTGCACCGCCTTCCCATTAAATCAAAGTATCTTTTCCATCCTGTAGTTTGTCAACATTTGCCCACGTACGCTTACCGCTTGTTTCTGCAAAAGCGCAAACCCGCGTTTTTCAAAAAACGGCCTTGCCGTAACAGACGCATCCACAGTCAATCTTACGCTGTTTTGCGTGCGTGCGTAGCTTTCGATCGCATCCGCAAGCAAAGAGGCGACGCCCCTTCTCTGATACGACTTATGCACATACAGCAAATCAAAATAGCCGCTGCCCTTCCATGTCCCAATTCCGACAATCACGCCGCCCGATTCCGCAACAAGCGCGTAATCCTGCCAAAGCCGATTGCCCCATCGGGTTATATCGGCTTTGGCAGGCGCCCAC
>JGI994J12354_10004194_pt1 | contig 13079 bp, 12 predicted proteins | sample IntmicLarv3ML3BL_FD_12354 | JGI IMG/M metagenome (IMG submission 12354)
GTGTGTTTCATCACTGATGGCACATACCGGATATCTACCGAGACTTATCGATAATGAATTGACTGAATATATGGGAGACTTTGGAGCAGTCCTTATAGTCGGTCCTAAATGGTGCGGGAAAACGACAACAGCCCGACAATGTGCAAAAAGTATACTGAACCTTCAGGACGAAGATCAACTGGAGAAAAATCTCCTGATCGCGGAAGAGAAGATATCTCTGTTGCTGAAAGGCGATAATCCGCGTTTGATAGATGAATGGCAGATCATTCCGCGACTCTGGGACGCTGTAAGATTCGAAGTTGACAATCGCGGGGAACCGGGGTTGTTCATACTGACCGGTTCCACGACCGTTGACAACACTTTGATAAAACATTCGGGCGCGGGACGCATCACCCGTTTGAAGATGATGACGATGAGTCTCTATGAACAGGGCATCTCAACAGGGAATGTCAGTTTGAAAGACCTTTTCAATGGATCATCGGACATATCCGGGGAATCTCAGTTGGGATACAGTGAACTGGCGAAAGCTATCGTCCGTGGCGGATGGCCGGTATCCGTAGGAAGTACGGATGCTCAGGCACATCGGCTCATATCCGGGTACTGTACAGCTATAACGGAATCCGACATAAGTACTGTGGATGGGAAACGTCGTGACCGTGTCAAGGCTGCAACAGTACTGAGATCTGTCTCAAGAGGTGTGTCGTCCCCTGTTAACAATGCTACCGTGAAAAAGGATATATCGGGATTACTGGGCACGGTCGTTCATAGAGATACGGTGTCTGATTACATCACAGCGCTGGAGAAGATACACATCATAGATGATCTTCCGGCATGGTCTCCGAACCTTCGTTCGAAGACAGCCGTGAGGACAACTGCCACAAGACATCTCGCAGATCCTGCCATAGCTGCTTATTTCCTGAACGCATCACCTGAGGATCTGGAATACGATCCCAAGACATTCGGACTTCTTTTCGAATCTATGGCTGTCAGAGATATCAGAGTATATGCACAGGCAGTCGGCGGTTCGACGTACCATTACCGCGACGGAGATGGGTTGGAAGCTGACGCGATAGTACATCTGCACAACGGCAGATGGGGTGCGTTCGAAGTGAAACTTGGAGCCGGCGCAATAGATGAAGCCGCAGAGAACCTGAAAAGACTCCGCGGAAAGGTGGATACCGAAAGAGAACATGCTCCGTCATTCTTGGCGGTGATAACAGGAACGGAATTCGCTTACACAAGGAAGGATGGAGTCCACGTGATCCCGTTAGGATGTCTGAAAGACTGAAGAATATGGATATTAACATATTCTCAGTGATCTTCCGAAAGACGTGTTCTCAACGATTTTCAAAAAAGGATAATCGGTGGTTTGATTTACGATAACCATGTTTCAGAGAACATGGATATCATTTCCGAGGTGCATGGAGTACTGAAGGTATCGGAACACTATGCGTCGGAAGTGGAAAGGAATATAGCGAACAGGAATAACGACATCCGTGCAATGTGTTTTTGGAATATCCATAACCGTATCATGATAACGGAAGAGATACTGAGCTTCTACGACAGATCATGGAAAGGGATGGGGCTGAGCGTGAACGACGGAGACCTCGGAAGCGAGATGGTCGAACGTATCGTGACCGTTACAAAGAATCTTTTCGTTGATATCGTATCAACAGTTGAAAAGACGTCAAAGGAAGCCGTGGACATCTATTCCATGAACAGACTGAAGGACATTTCCATGAAGAATCGCAACTACATGTACATGAGGAACATCCTGTCGGCATCAGAAGAACTCGGACTTATAGACAAAACAGCAATGGAAGAATGGGACGATATCCTGGTGATGAGGAATCTGGTAGCACATAACAACTCCGTTTCAGACAGATCGAAGAAATTCGTTATATCAGGAATAACAATTTCAATGAGACCGGGAAGGATGATGAAGGGTCCGCTTAACACATTCCTCGTACTTTCCGAAAGAACGATATCATTATTCTATGACTGGCTGAACTCCATGGATTCATCGAAGGCCTGAGTTTTCAGTATCATTATCCCATCATCATTTTTTCTTCATATTAGTGCCATATTGGTACCACATCATAACATAAAGATGAGAAATACATGCATGCTAGCATCATATTTTATCATGCCAAATCTGTGTCACAAAGGTGTCACAAATATAGCAAACTAACATAATACATTTCTCATGCAATTCTATAATTTTCCTATATCCCTTTGTTATATCTCTTATCAACTAACATGGTGAACGTTGCCTTGGGCTCGCTCGCCCGTGGTAGTGTTCACGATGTTTGTAGATAAGAGAACCAGAGCTGAGAAATGACAACTCTTAAAGAGTGACTTAACGATAGGGTATGCATGGATGCAACGAACATCAGGCGCAATATCCGCTTCGAAGAACTGCATAATATAGTTGCACCCATAGCGGAAAAATACGGGGCTGCCCGCATCTACTTATTCGGCTCAAGAGCGCGAGGTGACAATACCGAGGACAGTGACTACGATTTCTACATTTCCCGAGGAAGCATCAGAGGTCTGAAGATATGCGGCCTGCTGAGAGAATTGGAAGAAGCACTCGGAGACCATGTGGATATCGTTACAGAAGGGGCCAGATTGACCGATGACTTTTCTAAAGAGATATTCAGAGATATGAGGCTCGTGTACGGATCGTGATGTTACTTACATTTGATCAGGATCAGCCTTTCATTATGTTCTCTGTGCCTTTCTTCGCCATGGATACGGCGATCTTCAGCATGTTCTGCATACATGGTTCTGCGTAGAAATCTTTACGTTCCTTCAATGCCCCCCCCCCCAAATCATCCTTCACGCGGATACCGAGCAGATACATCCCGAGCGCACATTTTTCACTCACACCCGGAATCTTATGTAATTCCCGAATAACGTCTTCCTGTTCGCCCATGTATCAAAAAACGCTCTTTGAAGATATGAAAGTTTGCAGATGACCGAATTCATGGATGAACAAAAGTTTGTTATCGTCGATACCATACAGTAGAACGTGGAACAGCAGGACAGAACGGACCATAAAGGAACAGATCATAAAGGAACGGACCAACGGGAAGCATGGGATTCCTTTTACAAAGGACAGAAGAGACCCTGGCGCGGCGTAACAGAACTGGACGTTCCGTTCACGGAAGGCCAGAGGATACTGGACATCGGATGCGGCAACGGAAAGACGTCGCAAGCATTGATAGAGATGGGTTGTGACGTCATCGGAGTGGATTTCTCACAGAATGCGGTGGATCACTGCAACAGCAGCATCAAAGGAATGACCGCAATATGTTCATCATCCGACAGGTTACCGTTCAGCGATAACGAATTTGACGGTGTTGTTTTGGTCCATGTGTTAGAACACCTTGACGATACGGAACTGAAGAACACCGTGAACGAGATACAGAGAGTTCTGAAAAGTAACGGATACGTGTTCCTGAGAGTTTTCGAAAAGAATGATATGCGTTCCAACGGCGGTACCGAGATCAAAGGTAACGGGATACGTTACAGGTACTACGACACAGGGGAAATTGAAACGATCTTCGAAGGATTCGACTCACAATGGCGGTCTGTGACGGAACAGACCACCAAGTTCGGAAGCGTCAGGATGAGGATCGAAGCCCTTTACAAGAAGAAATGAATTTATTACAGGTCGTTCTTTCGAGTCACGATGAAATGCAACAAATGCGGTTCCGTCAATCCCGAAGGAACTATATTCTGTGAGGAATGCGACCACCGTCTCGATCAGCCGTACGTCCAGGAGAAGAAGTTCTCAAGGAAATATTTCGTTTACGTGGGTGTTGTCTTAGGTCTGATCTCTGTAATGCTTTGGTATCTTGAGATATGGATCGGAGCCATAGCAACAGGCGGAGCGGGAATGATGCTCGGAGCATATTCCATGACGTTCGCCAAATTGGTCGCGGATAAGAACAAGCCCATGATGTACGCTCTTGCGGGAATTGCGATCTGTACGTCAGTCATAGGATTCATGTTCGGTCTGGCCGGGATGAGCTGAACCTATGGCCAAATACAAGAACAAATACATACTGGACGGATTGGATTCCATTCCGGAGGAAATGGAAAAGGATCTTGATATTGCTTACGGCATCTGTTCTTCACTTCATGATTCGGTTCCGTGTGAATGCTGCGGGAAATGCTGTACACAGCCGTACATCACCGTGATGGATGACGAAGTTGAAAGGATGGCCAATGACCTCAACATCGATATCTACGATTTTGTTACTGAATATCTGTATCGTGAAGATGACCGCTGGCTCTTTTCAAAACCTAAGCACGGAGCATGTGCTTTCCTTGGTGAAGACAAACGTTGTACGATATGGCCTTCGCGCCCTGAGATATGCAGGGATTTTCCTTATCTCGTGTCAAAGCTCATGAGCATGGTGTACCTCGCAATAGTTCACAAAGAATACGAAATGGACATGTCATACATGGACGGTACGTGGCCGTGTACCTCGATCATCAGATCGGAGATAGTAAAGAAAGTGGAAGAAGAGAGGAAGAGAAGGTCACTTGCGTGAAACAGATATCATTTGTCTGAAATCGACATCACTTGCGTGAGATGTGCTCCTTCACGAACATGATGTAATCCGACGGATGTATTATGTGCCCCGCACCCGGAACCATGATCAGTTTTGATCCTTTCAGGGCAGCGGCTATCTTCTCGCCTATCCACGGAGACACCATTATGTCCTTTGTTCCGTGTATCACCAGGACCTTGAACGGAACATCCTTCATATCCCATCTTCCGTCATAGGGATCCAACGCTCTCATCTGATCTGCGATACCGTTGATATCCATCTTCGGGGACAGTTTGATCTTCGATCCTTTCTTCTCCTTCTGCGTGAAAACATCCTCAGAGAAACAGAAGGAGTTCAGTATCTTTGAGAAATGATCGAAATCAGCGCCTTCCTGAACTAACTGGATAGCAGTGTTCATTATGTAACTCGAACGTGCGGGACGCTTCGCGTACGGGGAGATGAATGTAAGTGTATCGATCCTTTCCGGATACTTCAACGCCATACGGTGTGCGATCGTCGTTCCCATTGACCAGCCGACCACATGCGCTTTGAATATCGAAAGATGGTCCATCAGCGAAACTACATCATCAGCAAGGTCCTGAATGGTGAACTGACCGTTATATTTCGTAAGACCGGCACCGCGGTTGTCTAACGTTATCACTTTGTAATTATCAGAAAGCATCGGTACTGTGTTCGACCAGAACGCTGTTGTTCCGGCGAACCCGGTGATCAATATCACCGGTTCGCCTTCACCTGTGATCTCATAATTCAGTCTTATCCCATTAACGTTGGCTGTCGGCATTTATGTGCTGAATATTGCACTTATAGAAAAAGTTAATCCATGTTCATTTCGAAAAACTCTTTTGCGAAGTGACCTTTTTTTAATACAACGGCATTCATGCGTTATGAAAAAAGTATTGATCATCACAGGCAGTCCGAGGAAAGGAGGTAACAGCGACATACTGGCGTCCTCCTTCGCGGACGGTGCGGCAGAGAATGGTAACGAAGTGATGAGATTCGATGCCGGTCTGAAAAGGATCGCAGGATGCACCGCATGCTGCCGATGCGGAGAGAACGGCAAGGTGTGTGTAATTGACGATGATTTCAATGACGTTCAGAAGATGCTTGAAACTGCAGACGTTCTCGTATTCGTTTCCCCGTTATACTGGTTCGGAATAAGTTCTCAGCTGAAGGCCTTGATCGACCGTATACATGCGTACAGTGTTCACGGAGGCACAAGACTTCCTGCGAAGGAAAGTGTCCTGATAATGTGCGGTGAGACCGATGACGCGAATGATTTCAACGGTGCCGTAGAAACATACAGGAACATGGGAAAGTACCTCAAGTGGGAAGATAAAGGTGTCCTTCTGATCGGAGAAGTGAACAAGAAAGGTGATGTCGTTAACGCACCGAAAGCGCTTGACTCTGCGAAAAGACTCGGAAAGAGCATCTGAACGAATGCTCATAGAATCGTATCTGAAAGATTGTGTTCCTGTCCATCTGCTTCGTATTGTGTACTTTCAAACGTAAAAGGTTTTTACTTTGGTGTGCATGCGCATAGAAGGAACAGGGGAACAAAATGACGAACCACGACAAACTTGGAAAGAGGGTCCGTACATACAGAGAAAGACTTGGACTCACGCAGGAAGAACTCGCCGTGAACGCAGGTCTTGAACTCAATGTCATCAAAAGTACCGAGGACGGGGACATTTACCCCCCGTTGGGTATCATCATCAAGATCTCACGTGCGTTGGGTCAGAAAGTGAGCACGTTCATGGACGATCAGTTCCAAAAGGACCCGCTTATCATAAAATGCAGCGAAAGAGCTGAGGAAGATGCGCCGCATGCGGGAATGGGCAGTAAGTATCATTACTTCCCGTTGGGAAAAGGTAAGACCGACAGACACATGGAGCCTCTCTTCATAAGATTGGACGCCGGTATCAAAGAAGACCTTTCCTCACACGAAGGTGAGGAATTCATCATCGTCGTTTCCGGGAAGATCAAGCTCAGATACGGACAGGAGACACATATCCTTGAGAAAGGTGATTCACTGTATTACAATTCGATCGTCCCCCACTATCTTGTCGCCGACGGCGGTCCGGCTGAGATATATGCAGTATTGTACGTTCCGGTGTGACCATGCACAGAAAGAACATCACCAGCGAGGAGACGTTGGGCCAATTACTTGAGAAGTGCGCAAGGGAACATCCTGACAACGATGCGGTCGTCTATCCTGACAGGGATTACCGTCAAACATGGAAGGAGTTCAATGAGACTGTCGACACGATAGCAAAGGGATTATTGGCAATGGGGTGCGAAAAAGGAGAGAAGCTGGCACTGTGGGCTACGAACGTTCCGATGTGGGTGGCCTTACAGTTCGCCACCGCCAAGATCGGTATGATCCTTCTGACAATAAATACGAATTACAAATCATCGGAGATCGATTACATCCTTCGGCAGTCGGAGACCGAGAACATCATAATGATCGACGGTTACCGCGATACCGACTATGTGGGAACAGTATACGGACTGTTGCCGGAACTGAAGGAACAGCCCCGCGATAAACTGAACTGTCCTAAGTATCCGAAATTGAAAAGGGTCATGTTCCTGGGACCTCAGAAGCACCGCGGGATGTATTCCATTTCTGAGATCATGTCCATGAGCTGTCAGGTATCCGACGAAGAGTATCAAAAGAGAAAGGATTCCGTTTCCTGTTATGATGTTGTCAACATGCAGTACACATCGGGAACAACAGGTTTCCCGAAAGGTGTCATGTTAACGCATTTCAACATCGCCAACGACGGATATTGGATAGGCGCAAATATGAATTTCTCGCATATCGACAAGATATGTACCCAGGTTCCTTTGTTCCACTGTTTCGGATGTGTCCTTGCTGTCATGGCTGCAGTTAACCACTGCTGCACGCTTGTTATCCTTGAACAGTTCGATCCCGTTAACGCAATGGCCGCTGTTGAGCAGGAAAGATGTACGGCAATATACGGCGTACCGACGATGTTCATTGCGATAATGGAACACAAGCTGTTCAGTAAGTTCGACCTGTCGTCATTGAGAACAGGTATCATGGCCGGATCCCCCTGTCCTATCAAGACAATGAACGAAGCTGTTGAGAAGATGAACATGAGTGAGGTCACCATCGTATACGGATTGACGGAATCGTCACCGGGAATGACGCAAAGCTCGTATACCGACAGCGTTGAAATAAAATGTTCAACTGTCGGAAAATGCTTACAGGGCATCGAAGTTGAGATCATCGATCCCGAAACTGGGAAGATATGTCCTCCTGAGGTCCCGGGAGAGTTCTGCTGCCGCGGTTACAACGTCATGAAGGGATATTACAACATGCCCGAGGAGACCGCCAAAGCGATAGACGAGAAAGGATGGCTGCATTCCGGGGACATCGGCATCAAGGACGTCAACGGATACTTCCGGGTCACCGGAAGGATCAAGGACATGATCATCCGCGGCGGAGAGAACATCTATCCCAAGGAAGTGGAAGATTTCCTGTACAACATGGAAGGTATCCGTGACGTTCAGGTCGTAGGTGTTCCAAGCGAGAAATACGGTGAACAGCCGGGTGCGTTCATCATCCTCAAGGAAGGCGTCTCAATAACAGAGCAGGATGTCCAAGACTACTGCAGAGGGAAGATCGCCTGGTACAAGACACCGAAATACATTGCATTCGTCAACGAATTCCCGTTGACGGCAAGCGGAAAGATAATGAAGTTCAAATTACGTGAAATGTCTGCCGAAAGATGGCCGGATGCGTGATATCATGAAAGTTGTCGGTTTTAACTGCAGTCCGAAGAAGGACGGGAATACGGCTCATATGCTGAAAGAAGTGTTCGCAGAGCTGGAGAAGGAAGGTATTGAAACAGAATTCGTTCAGGTCGGCGGAAAGGACCTGAAAGGATGCAAAGCATGCGGGAAATGCAGGGAAATTCAAAACATGGAATGTGTTCAGAAGGATGAGATCAACGGATTCCTGAAGAAGATGATCGAAGCTGATGGTATCATTATAGGCACACCTACGTATTTCGCAGATCTTACGCCGGAGGCGAAGATACTCATGGACAGATGCGGTTACGTCGCAAGGTCCAACGGCAATCCTTTGAAACGCAAGGTCGGTGCGGCTGTTGTCGCTGTAAGACGTGCCGGTTCGATCCATGCATTCGACAGTGTCAATCACTTCTTCACGATCAATGAGATGATCATTCCCGGTTCCTCTTACTGGAATGTGAGTCTTGCGCAAGTTCCGGGAGATTTTGAAAAGGATCCGGAAGGTGTACAGACGATGAAGAACCTCGGCATCAACATGTCATGGTTATTGAAGAAACTGAAGTGATCTGATGTCCGGCAAAAAGATACTTTTCGTGATCATGGACGGTCTCGGCGACCGCGGATGCAAGGACCTGGAATGGAAGACGCCGTTGCAGTATACGGACACGCCGAACCTGGATTGGTTCACAGCGAATGGGACTGCGGGCATTGTTGATATCATTGCACCGGGTGTAAGACCGGGCAGCGATACCGCTCATCTTTCGATCTTGGGATATGATCCTTTCGAGGTCTACAAAGGACGCGGACCTTTCGAAGCTGCCGGGATAGGATTGATCTCGGAACCCGGAGACGTGACGTTCAGATGTAATTTCTCAACGATCAACGAAAGATTTGAAGTAACTGACCGAAGAGCAGGACGGATAAGCGAACCTGATACCGCAGAATTAGCAAAGGCACTTGACGGTATGGTGATCGACGGTGTGAAGTGTTTGGTCAAAGAGGGAACAGAACACCGCGCCGCACTCATCCTTCGGGGAAAGGGGCTGAGCGCAGATGTTTCTGATGTTGATCCCCATCATCTGGGAAAAATATTAACATCGGAAGGCAAGGGAAAGGAAGCACAGTTCACCGCATCCGTGGTGAACAAATTCATCAAAGAATCATACAGGATTCTGAAGGATCATCCCGTTAATGTGAAGAGGCGCAAAGCGGGGTTGGCTGAAGGAAATGTACTGTTAACAAGAGGTGCTGGGTCTTATCCCGATATCGTTCCGTTCCAGGAGAAGAACAACATCAAGGCAGCATGCGTCGCAGGTGTGGGGATGATCAAAGGAATATGCAAGATATGCGGTCTTGATGTTCTTGAACTGCCGTCAACGTGTACAGGCGGACTGAATACCGATATGATCGGCAAAGCGAAAGAAGCCCTCAAGGCTCTTGAAAGATACGACTTTGTGCTGATGAACGTCAAAGCTCCTGACGTGTCCGGTCATGACAGCGCCGCAAAGGAAAAATGTAATGTCGTGAAACGGTTGGACGAGATGGCAGGGTTCTTCAGGAACAATATCAAAGACGATGTGGTCATACTGTTCACCGCAGATCATTGTACGCCTGTGGATATCGGAGACCATACAGGAGATCCGGTTGCGGTTACGATATACACCAAAGGTATCGTTATTGACGATGCCGTTAAGTACAGCGAAACAGGCTGCGCCCGCGGACGTCTGGGAAGGCTCAGAGGGAAGGACCTCCTGCCGATATGCATGGACCTTGCTGACAGGACCGAAAAGTTCGGCGCATGATGCTCAAACGATTTCCCTGCACTTTCTTTTGTTAACGGTGCAGCTCTTTGTGCATTCTGAACAAAGCACGGACAGCTCACGCTGATCCAAATGATGAAGAAGAAAAAAGAAGATAGATTAAGTTGTTTAATTGGTTCCGATCGTCACCTCGTCCTTGATCATTCCGCTCGGGATCGTGTATTCACCCTTCTTGTTCGGCCTCAGGTATCTCCTTTCGCCGGTCTGTCCTATGCGGTAATACACAGTGTCCACTTTCTCTGCCACTGTGAACGTGTATTGCGATTTTCTGCCTACTCTCGTCTCTCCTTTTACTGTTACGTCGGATCTGAAGTGCACAGGGTATGTCCTTCTGCCGAGGAGGGCGATGAATATGCATGCTGCCACGAATGCAATGAACAGCAGGAACAGCCAGTTGAACGATTCTTTGATCTTCTCGAATATGCTTTCTTCAAAGTAGTCAGCATTCAGGGTCAGGAGGATCGATGAAGACTCTGATGTCTTGGTTCCGTCCCAGTCTAAGAACTCGTATCCTTTATTCGGTGTTGCGATCAATTCTATGACCTGGCCTTTACTGAAGATCATCTCTCCGTCTACATCGGTGAACACATAACCATCAACTTTCACTGCAACATTTCCTGCCGTCACGTCATTCGTGTTCAGCGTGAGTTTCACAACATCATCGTTGTTCACGAAATGACCTACTAAGGAATAGTTCCCGGTTCCTTCGGTGACGATCGATTTCTTGAATGATGCATAATCAGATGTCTGACTGCCTTTCTTGAGCTCTCCTGTCCACCTTGAGAACTGATAGTCATCACTTGCCCTGGGCACGATCGTGACCTGAACGCTGGGGTCGAAGTCCATGGTATGTACATCGTAGTACACGAATCCGTTGCTGGCGTAGAAGTCGAATGTTCCCTTAACCGCAGTGACACCGAACATACTTATTCCGAATGTCGCGGCGCCCTCGGAAACGACTGTGACCGTCTTGAAGCTGCCTGAGACAGTGCTTACGATGTGTACTGTGACCACTGTATCATTATCGAGATCCATGGTAACGATCGGTTCCAATGACGTGAAGTTCTCAGGATAGGTCGCGGTCCATGCGGATATCCTGTATCCGGGCGCGATCGATGCAGGAGATATTGTCACTTCGTCGGATGTTGTGATCTTCATAGCATCCTGATACACGAATGTGTATCCGTCGATGGTCACATTGAACTTCGAACCTGACGGCCCGCTGGTGTTTATCTCCAGCGTCTTGTAGTTGCTGAGATCGATAAAGCGGCCTTCCAGTTCGAAACCGTCCTTTATGACAACGGTCAGGGATTCATCCTGTGAAGTGAACTTCTCTGAACCTTTGTTCCATGTACCGGTCCATCTGACGAACTCGTATCCTGAGTTCGCGTTCGGGGTCACCGTCAAAGAATCATTGAGATCGACGATGATCGTTGATATCCCTTCGAATACGTACGAATCGCCGTTCACTTCAACATCGAACGTGCCTGCTGTTGCGGGATACGATCCTATGTTCACGGTCTTTGCACTGGACTTCGGTATGAAGTATCCGTTGATGTCCTGGTTGCCTGTCCCTTCTGTTGTGATCAGGTTGTCCTGAGAGATCATCGTTCCGGTCCATCTGGAGAACAACGCGTTGGAATCAGGTGTTGCGGTGATCTCGACCTGCGTTGTCTTCTCAACGACGATCTCAGCCACATCAGTGTACACATCGCTTCCGACCTTGACGTCGAAGACACCGTTACCGTTGCCTTCTGCGTTAAGGATTATGATCTTCGCATCATCCTTGTGTATGAACACTGCGGACACATCGTCGACGCTGTCGTCAAGTGTTAACCCGACGTTCAACGATAAGACGTCACCGATCCATCTGGAGAACAGATGGTCTGCATCAGGTGTTGCGAGTACATTCACAATGTCTGCATTTTTCAGGCTGAATTCAACGACCGAATCTGCAGGTACGACATAGTTGTCGGTACCTATCGTAACGGTGATGGTTCCTCCGCCGAGAGTAGTTGCTGTGAATGTCCTTTCGTCCTTCGGTACGAAGTAAGCTGTGACCTCTTCGACATCTGCGTCAATTTCTGCCACAGCAGGCTCAAGCGACAAGATGTCATCTCCCCACCTGGAGAATTCGTTGTCTGAATCAACAGGTGATGCGGTCAATCCCACTTTATCCGAGTCGCTGAGTTTGAAGGTCTTCGGTTCACCGGCGGGTACGATATAATCGTCACCGTTTATGGTGACGGTGATCGTTCCGTCTCCGGAGGATGTTACGTCCAATGTCCTTTCGCCCTTCGGTACGAAGTATGCAGTGACCTCATCGACATCTGTGCCTGTCGGCGTTACTGAGCTGTCAAGTGACCTGATGTCGCCGCCCCATCTGGAGAAGTCTGTGGTTGAATCAACAGGTGATGCGGTCAATCCGACGATGTCTGAATTGCTGAGTTTGAATGTCTCTGCTTCGTTTGCAGGAACGACATATTCGTCACCGTTTATATTCACGGTAATGCAGCCGTCACCCGAGGATTCGACATCCAAGGTCCTTTCGCCCTTTACCGCGAAGTAACCTGTGACAACATCAACATCAGCGCCGATCTCCGTCACTGTCGGTTTGAGTGATAAGATATCGCCGCCCCATCTGGAGAACTCTGTGACCGCAGGGTCGTTCGCTGTTGCGATCAATCCGACCTTATCCGAATTGCTGAGCTTGAACGTCTCTGCTTCGTCTTCAGGAACGACGTATTCATCATCACCTATGATGACGGTGATCGTTCCGTCTCCGGAGGACGTTACGTCCAATGTCCTTTCGCCCTTCGGTACGAAGTATGCAGTGACCTCATCGACATCTTTGGATATCGCTGCCAGAGCAGGCGCGAGCGTCGTGATGTCGCCG
>JGI994J12354_10004195_pt1 | contig 13078 bp, 10 predicted proteins | sample IntmicLarv3ML3BL_FD_12354 | JGI IMG/M metagenome (IMG submission 12354)
GTTCGCCGGAGGGGCGTAAGGTGAAGGGAACCATTCACTGGCTTCCGGCCAACACTGCGGAGGACGCTGAAATTCGCGTGTACGGGCGGCTTTTCACCCTTGAAAACATGGGGGATATGCCGGAGGATACAAGTTATGACGATCATTTGAATAAGGATTCTATTGCTGTATATAAGAATGCAAAGCTGGAGCCGTGCCTTAAGGACGCGCCGGCGGATATCCGCTATCAGTTTGTGCGCAGCGGATATTTTATACAGGACAACAAGCATCCTTCCGTGTACAACCAGATTGTACCCCTGAAGGATAGTTATTCGAAATAAGGAGAGTTGCCTATGCAGGCGATTGGACTTGATATTGGTACGACCAGCATTTGCGGTGTGCGCATTGACCTTGGAAGCGGCAAGGTGCTGCAAAGCGTGACTCTGCAAAGCGGAGCTGATTTGCAAAGCGCATTGTCCTATGAGCGGATACAGGATCCGGCTGTGATTCTTTCGAAGGTTCGGCGGATTTTAGACGAGTTGCTGCTTGCCGGCAGTGCGGCCGCCATCGGGCTTTCGGGGCAGATGCACGGTATTTTGTATCTGGACAAAGACGGCGGGGCGGTAAGCCCCTTATATACATGGCAGGACGGCAGAGGGGATTTACCCTTTGAGGATGGCACCTATGCATCTTCTTTCGGTGCGCCAAGCGGGTATGGGCTGACTACGCATTTTTACAATGTGAGAAACGGGCTTGTGCCGGCTTCTATGGCTACTTTTTGCACCATTGCGGACTTTGCCGCTGTTGCGATTTGCGGCGAAAAGACGCCCCTGCTGCACGCCAGCAACGCGGCCAGCCTTGGGCAATTTGATGTGAAAACAATGAGCTTTTCTGTGGACGTTCCCTTTTCTGTTGCGGCGGACTACGCGCTTGTTGGGCAGTATAAGAGCATCCCGGTAGCGGTTGCTATCGGAGACAATCAGGCGGGGTTTCTTGGTTCTGCGCCAGGGGAGGGCAGTCTTTTAGTCAATGTCGGAACGGGCAGCCAGGTTTCTTTTTTGTCGGACACATTTCCTGTTGCCGAGTCGATTGAGGCGCGGCCTTGTATTGAGGGTAAGCATTTGCTGGCGGGCTGTGCTTTGTGCGGCGGACGGGCTTTTGCGGCGTTGGAGCGTTTTTTTGCGGATATCTCTGTGCTTGTTTCCGGCAGGTCGCCCGCGAATCTGTATAAGCAGATGGACGTGCTGCTGGCTACGGTTACGGAAACCGACTTGCGGATGGACACCCGCTTTTCTGGTACGCGGCAGAACCCTGCGCTGACCGGCGGGATTTCGAATTTGACGCTGGACAATTTTACGGCGGCGGATTTTATGCTTGCCTCTTTACAGGGGATTGCCTCTGAGCTGCATTCGTATTATGCGGACATGGGCGTTACTGCCGTGCGGCTTATTGGGTCGGGGAACGGCATTCGAAATAATCCTGCATTGCAGCGGATTGTTTCTTCCGTTTTTGGGTTACCTCTTGCCATTCCTGTACATAAGGAAGAGGCGTCAGTGGGAGCGGCTCTGTTTGCGCTTTGCGCTTCGGGGGCGTGTTCTGATATGGCGGAGGCGCAAGGGTTTTTGCGGTATTTGTAAGCAAGCGTTTCCCCTGTGAGGGGGACGGGGATGGCCTCCCCGTCCGGGGGTTCCTTTTTTCAGCGCCAAAAAGGAACCGAAAAGGGCGCTTAGCGGGGGCGCCGGTTTGAGTGCTGTGCGTAAGCGTATGTGCGGCGGCTCTATAGTGCCAATTTGAAGGCCTGTATGTTCCGACTACCGCGCTCGGCCGCGCTGTGCGGGGACGGTAGTTTTGTTTTGTTGCGTTGTTCTTTTTTGCGGGCGGTTCGTGAAGCGTCCCTGCGAAAATACTATATCACATAAGTGAAAGGAACTTACCATATGATTGACCATCCGATTTTTTTTGAGCGTAACCGTGTGGCGCGGGTGTATACCGGCGGAAAGCTTTTTGCTGATTTTTTTGGTGATGAGGCGGTGGATTCTCATTTGCCGGAGGAATGGGTGGCTTCGTCTGTCAGGGCGCTGAATAAGGAAAGCGCCGGACCCAATGAGGGCATTTCCAAGCCGGTGGATTCCTCTCTTTATTTCCATGAGCTGCTTGACTCGCAAAAAGAAGTACTTCTTGGCAAAAACCGTGACGAGATGGGCTTTCTTGTGAAGATTTTAGACAGTGCCGTGCGCCTTCCGGTGCAGGCGCATCCCGATACGGCTTTTTCCAATGTGCACTTTCATTCCAATTACGGTAAGGCGGAAAGCTGGATAATTCTTGCTACCCGTCCCGATGCGAAGATTTATATGGGCTTTAAGGACTCTGTGACAAAGGACGATTTCCGTGCGGCCATTGCTGCCAGTGAAACCGACAAGACGGCCATGGAAGGGCTTCTTCGTGAGGTGGCTGTAAAACCCGGCGATGTCTTTTTCATTCCGGCAAAGATGGTGCATGCCATCGGTGCGGGCTGTCTTCTTCTTGAGGTGCAGGAGCCGACGGATTTCACCATTCAGCCGGAGCGGTATTGTGCTGATTACCGTTTGTCTGATTATGAGATGTATCTGGGGCTTGACCCGGAGGTTTCTCTTGCATGTTTTGATTTTAATGCGCCTGTTCGCGGCGCGCAAATGCCTCTTTTGCTGCAAAAGGCCGAGGGGGTTTTGTACGAGGAGCTGATTGGCGCCAAAGATACGCCTTGCTTTAACGTCAACCGCATGGTTTTTGATGGCGGGAAGCTGCCCCTTTTGCAGGGTGCTTCTGTGCTTGTTGTGACAGAGGGTGAGGGAATTCTTTCCTCTGAAAGCACGGCAAAACCGGTAAAGAAAGGCGACTATTTCTTCCTGCCTGATTCGGTAAAGGGCAAATTTTTCCTATCCGGCAATCTGACGGTTCTTGAATGCTTCAAACAAAATTAATTTATATACATACAGGAGGATTCCCTTATGAGCATCCGATTTGCGCCTGAGCGTATTGAGCGTTTCTTAAATGAGCTTAAGCCCATGATTCTTGCAGCCGATACCCCCATAGACGGGTTTGTGTACAAGCAGACCGGCTATAAATCCGACAATGTTTTGCCGGCTATTGACGGCAGTTTTGCGCCCTTTATTCCCAATATGCGGTGGGGCGGACAGAAGGATACCCACTACTGGTTTTACAAGAAGGTCACGACGGATACGCCCAATATGCACTTCTCTTTGCGCACGGGGAAGGAAACCGAGTGGTCGGCAACCATGCCGCAATTTGTGGTGTATTTAAACGGCAAAATTGTGGAAAGCATTGACAACAACCATACGACTGTACTGCTGCCCGAGGCGGGTGAATATGAGATTTATCTCTATGCATACAGCGGCATGTTTGACGACTTGTTGGATTTTCTGCCATCTCTGCAGCTTGTGAATAAGGACTGCGAGGCACTTTATTACGACTTGAAGGTGCCTCTTGATGTGACAGCGTACTTAGAACCGGCGCAAAAGGAGTATCTCTATATCCTTGACTATCTGGAAAAGGCCATTAATTTGGTAGACTTTCGTGTGGCGCGCTCGGCGGAATTTTTGGCGTCTGTGAAGAAGGCTCTTGCTTTTTTAAAGGAAGAGTTTTACCTTGGCTATTGCGGCCATGAGGAGGTGCTTACCACCTGCATCGGGCATACGCATATTGACGTGGCTTGGCTTTGGCCCATGGCACAAACAAGGGAGAAGGCGGTTCGCTCCTTTTCCACGGTGCTCGGCCTGATGCGCCAATACCCGGAGTACAAGTTTATGTCCTCCCAGCCCCAGCTTTTTAAGTTTGTGAAGGAGGACGCGCCGGAGGTTTACGCCGAAATTAAAGAGCGGGTCAAGGAAGGCCGTTTTGAGCTTGAGGGCGGCATGTGGGTCGAGGCCGACTGTAACCTGATTAGCGGCGAAAGCATGGTGCGGCAGTTCTTGTACGGCAAGAGGTTTTTCCGGGATGAGTTTGGCGCGGAGAACCATATTCTCTGGTTGCCGGATGTGTTCGGCTATTCTGCTGCCATGCCGCAAATTTTGCAGAAGAGCGGCATAGACACCTTTGTTACCTCGAAAATCAGCTGGAACGAAACCAATCAGATGCCCTTTGACACTTTCCGGTGGCAGGGCATTGACGGTACGGAGATTTTCTCCTACTTCCTGACGGCGCAGGATAAATATCGCGGTGAGGCACCCTTAAACATCACGACTTACAACGCGACCACAGACCCCAAGCAGCTTGCCGGTTCCTGGGACCGTTATCAGGACAAGCTGATTCATAACGAAACGATTAGTACATACGGCTACGGCGACGGCGGCGGCGGTCCGACAAAGGAAATGATAGAAACCCAGCGGCGCACGGCCTTCGGCATTCCCGGCTGTCCCAAGTCGCACATTGACACAGTGGGCAATTTCCTTGCCCGTGTGAAGGAAAAGGCAGAGGGTCACCCGCGGCTTTGCAAGTGGGTGGGCGAGCTGTACTTTGAACTGCACCGAGGAACCTATACCTCCATCGCCAAGAACAAGCGGAACAACCGCAAGTCGGAATTCCTTTTCCAAAATGCGGAGCTTGCGGCTTCTCTTTCTTCTTTGCTTGTAAAGAGCGACTACCCGCAGGCGGCCTTTGACACTGCGTGGGAGAGCATTTTGGTGAACCAGTTCCACGACATTATCCCCGGCTCCTCCATTAAAGAGGTGTACGACGACAGCGACAAGGATTATGCAGTGCTTGCAAAAACGGGTACGGCTCTGCGCACCGGTGCCCTTTCCGCCCTTGCGGGGCAGATGAATACAGCCGGCGGACTCTTGGTCTTTAACCCCAACTCCTTTACAAACAGCGACCTTATTGCGTTGGACGATGGCCGTAAGGTGCTTGTTTCCGACATTCCTGCACTGGGCTATAAGGTTATTCCCATGCCGGCTGCTGCCGATACGCAATTTGCGGCGGGTAAGGTGCTTGAAAATGATATTCTGCGTGTGGAATTTGATGATTGTATGCAGATTTCCCGTATTTTTGACAAGCGTATGGCTCGTGAGGTACTGCGTGACGGCGAAAAGGGCAATGTGCTGCAGGCTTTTGAAGACCTGCCCCGTAACTGGGACGCTTGGGACATCAGCGACTATTTTGCCGAGAAGATGTGGGTCATTGACGATGTGCAGTCGGCGGAAGCCTTTAGTGAAGGCGACATCAGCGGCTTTGTTGTTAAGCGCAACTTCCTTTCTTCTACGGTTACGCAGAAGATTTTCCTTGCAAAAGACAGTGCGCGGTTGTCCTTTGACACGGTTGTGGACTGGAAGGAGGAGCATATTCTCTTGAAGGCTTTATTCCCCGTGGACATCTTTACATCGAAGGCGACTTATGATATTCAGTTTGGTAATGTGGAGCGGCCCACCCACCAGAATACAAGCTGGGATAAGGCGCGCTTTGAGGTTTGCGCCCATAAGTTTGCCGACCTGTCGGAGCCGACATACGGTGTTGCCCTGTTGAATGATTGTAAGTACGGCCACGACTGTGTGGGTACCGATTTGCGCCTGTCGCTTTTGCGTTCACCTACCAGCCCGAATCCTGACGCCGACAAGGAAATTCACACCTTTACCTATGCCCTGTTCCCCCATGCCGGCGACCACCGTGAGGGCCTTGTTTCCCGCGAGGGCTATAAGCTCAATAACCCTATGAGCGTATTGCCGGTTTCGGCGCAAACAGGCTCTTTACAGGACAGTTTCAGTATGGTACAATGTGATAGTGACGCGGTTACGATTGAAACGGTGAAGCTGGCGGAGGACGGAAACGGCATCATTGTTCGCCTGTATGAGCATTTTGGCAGTCGGGTTTCTACGTCTTTGCAGTTCGGACTGCCTGTGCAGAAGGTTTTCCTTGCCGACTTGATGGAATCCGACCTGTCGTCTGTTGCTTGCGCTGATAACACGATTCAACTGACCATTAAACCCTTTGAAATTGTGACCTTACGTGTTGTATTTTAAGTAAGAGGAGTCAAGGACTATATGACGAAACGAGAAAATATACTTTCCCTATACCGCCGGACGGGTTATGAAAAAGCACCTATTGAATTTGGACTTTGCCCATTGCTGGACGAAATTTATAAGAGCAAAATCGGGTCAGCGCTTCACTATTCGGAGCATTACGGCTTTTCCTCAAAAGGGGTAAGCGATGGCAAGTTTACGCTGACGGATGAGAAGATTTTCCGCGGCTATTATGATGTGGAGCTGAAGCCCGGAACGTCTATTGACAGCTGGGGCGTGGCGCACGAGCCGGGCAGCGAGGCGGCCAAGCACATGACCTATATGCGGCACCCATTAGAGAAGTGCGACAGCCTGCAGATGATGCAGGAATACCCCTTCCCTGATTTTATGAACGCATCCTATACCCATCAAAAGGCGGAGGCGGACGCCATTCATGCGGCCGGATTTGCCTCTGTGGGCGGCATGCAGACGACAATTTGGGAAACCGCTTGGTACATTCGCGGCATGGAAGAGCTGATGATGGACATGATGACCGAAGACGTCAAAGCGGAATTCCTCTTTGACAAAATTACCGAGCTGGCGGTTAAGCGCGCTGTTTCCTATGCGGAGGCGGGCTGTGATATGCTGTACTTTGGTGATGACATCGGTATGCAGCAATCGATTATGATGAGTGAAAGCTTGTACTGCGACTGGCTGAAGCCGCGGCTTAAAAAGGTTGTTGACGCGGCGCGGGCGGTGAAGCCGGATATCCTGATTCTCTATCATTCCTGCGGATTTATCACTCCGTTTATTCCCCATTTGATTGACGCGGGTATTGACGTTTTGAACCCGGTGCAGCCGGAGTGCATGGATTTTGCCGTCTTGCATGAGCTGTACGGCGACAGACTGTCTTTTAACGGTACAATCGGCACCCAGACGACTATGCCGCATGGCAGCCCCGACGATGTGCGGCGGGAGGTTTTCAAGAACCTTGAAATTGCGGGAGACAAGGGCGGCTTACTTTGTTGTCCGACCCATCTTTTGGAGCCGGAAGTTCCGTGGGAGAATGTGGAGGCTTATGTAAAGGCTTGCGCGGATTTTAAATAGCACTGTTGAAACTTTGTTTCACCAGTGGGGGACGAGGGTTCGGGCATAACCGTATGGCGGTTATGGACTCCCGGTGGTCGTCTTAGGGTGTTTTTTCAGCAAGTGAAGTGCTGAAAAAAGGATTACATCGGTTACATTTGGCAGATTCCCTCAGTTCACTTATTGGATCTAAAAAACATTATATAAAGGAGAGATTTTTCATGGTAAAGGTTGGAATTATTGGTTGCGGCGGTATCGCAAACGGAAAGCACATGCCTGCTCTTACGAGCCTTGGGGATGTGGAATTGGTTGCATTTTGCGACATCGTTTTGGAACGTGCGGAGAAGGCCGCGAAGGCGTTCGGTACAAAGGACGCAAAGGTGTACACCGATTACACCGCGCTTTTGAAGGATGCTTCGATTGAGGTTGTTCACGTGTTGACCCCTAACAAGTCACATGCGCCTATCTCCATCGCCGCTTTAGAAGCCGGCAAGAATGTTATGTGCGAGAAGCCCATGGCAAAGACTGCTGCTGAGGCTCGTCAAATGGTTGAAACCGCGAAGAAAACCGGCAAGCTCTTAACCATCGGCTATCAAAACCGCTATCGCAACGAATCCCAGTTTGTGTATAAGACAAGCATGGCAGGGGAGCTTGGTGAAGTGTATTACGCAAAGGCGCACGCCATTCGCCGCCGTGCGGTTCCCACATGGGGCGTGTTTTTAAACGAGGATGAGCAGGGCGGCGGTCCCCTCATTGACATTGGTACACATGCGCTGGACTTGACCCTGTGGTGCATGAATAACTATAAGGTAAAAAGCGTTATGGGCAAGACCTTCCACAAGCTGTCCTCCCAGACCGAAACAGGCAATGCCTGGGGCGATTGGGACCCCAAGGAATTTACCGTTGAGGATTCCGCTTTCGGCTTTATTACCATGGAAAACGGCGCGGTTATTAACTTGGAAGCAAGCTGGGCTTTGAATACCTTAGACGTGTTGGAATCGGCTACAAGTCTTTGCGGCACAAAGGCCGGTGCGGACATGCGCGGCGACACGGGTGTACGCATTAACAGTGTTGAATTCGGCAAGCAAACGGTCAAATGCCCCAATCTTGACAGCGGCGGTGTTGCTTTTTATTCTGGCGAAAGCACTACCCCTGAAACCATTGAGGCACGGACATGGATTGACGCTGTGACAAAGGGTACGCCGCTGGTTGTTAAGCCGGAGCAAGCACTTGTTGTTACAGAAATTCTGGAAGCCATCTATGAATCCGCGAAAACCGGCAAGCTGATTGAATTCTAATTAAAGGACGAAATTTACAATGGAAAAAATAAATGTACAGCTTTGGTCAGTTAAAGACCAGCTGAATGACGATTTTCTCGGTACGCTGAAAGCGCTTGCAAAGATGGGCTTTACCGGGGTAGAGTTTGCCGGATACTACGATCGGTCCGCGAAGGAAATGAAGACGATTTTGGATGATTTTGGTCTTGCGGCGGTTTCCTCTCATGTGGGCATCGGCCTCTTAGAGGAAGGGCTTGAACGTGAAATTGAGTATCTTTGCGAAGTGGGTGCAAGCTTTATTGTTTGCCCCGCGGCACCCATTGAAACCTGCGAGAGTGCAAAGGAATTTGCAGCGAAGTTTAATCTTTTCGGCGAAAAGGCTAAGGCTTCCGGGCTGACCTTCGGGTACCACAACCATGCGTTTGAGTTTGCTGCCGCCGAGGCGGAGCTGCCTATGGATGTGCTGCTTGCGAATACCTGCCCTGACCTTGTTTCCTTCCAGCCGGATGTTTTCTGGGTGGCGTATGCGGGACTTGACCCGTACGCGTATCTTGAGAAGCATCTTTCCCGTTGCAAGGCGGTGCATTTAAAGCAGATTTTGGATGCAACGTCAAAAACAAATGTAGAAGCCCATCGTGGCAGCATTTCCTTCGGGAAGATTCGCGACTTGACACCTGCTTCGACCTTTATTTACGAGCAGGAGGCGTTTTCTATTCCGGTTATGGAGGCTATGAGCCAGTCGGCGGAATTCCTGCGGAATCTGTAAGTATTACAAAATAAGAAAGGTGTTGTGTGATTATGAAACTGAGTGTTTTGACTGTTTTATACGGAGCGCTTTCCCTGGAGGATACGCTGAAAAAGCTGTCTCTTTTGGGTGTACAAGAGGTTGAGCTTGGCTGCGGAGGCTATCCCGGCGACGCCCATCTTCCGGCGGCGGAATACCTTGCTGACCCTGCGAAAATACAGGAACTTAAAGACCTGCTTGCAAAATACAACATGGAGATTTCCGCCCTTGCCTGCCACGGCAATCCGGTGCATCCGAATGCGGCTGTGGCGAAGGAATTTCACGATCAATTCTGCAACGCGGTGCTTCTTGCGGAGCAGCTTTCCGTGGATACCATTGTTACCTTCTCCGGCTGCCCGGGTGATTCGGCTACTTCCCAGTACCCCAACTGGGTTACCTGCAGCTGGCCGTTGGATTTCGGCACGATTCTTGACTACCAGTGGAACGACGTATTGATTCCGTACTGGAAGCAGACGGCGGCCTTTGCGTCTTCTCATGGGGTGAATAAGATTGCTCTTGAGATGCACCCCGGCTTTTGTGTGTATAACCCAAGCTCGCTCTTACGTCTGCGTGAGGCCGTTGGTGACGTTATCGGTGCGAACTTTGACCCCAGCCATCTGTTTTGGCAGGGCATTGTTCCTTCGGTTGCTATTAAGGAACTGAAGGGTGCTATCTATCACTTCCACGCAAAAGATACAAAGCTGGATGCTGCAAATGTTGCGCAAAACGGTGTTTTGGATACCGGCAATTATGCGGACCTCTTGGGCCGCAGCTGGAGCTTCCGCACGGTGGGTTACGGTCACGGCTTAGAGGAATGGAACGAAATTCTCAGCACTTTGCGCATGGTCGGCTATGACGGTGCGATTAGCATTGAGCATGAGGATGGGCTGATGTCCATTGACGAAGGGTTGTCGAAGGCGGTTTCCCTTTTGAAGCAATCTATTATGTTTGAGTCCGCAGGCGAGATGTGGTGGAATTAGGGTTTTCTTTTTAGTATTTTTTGCCGGCCGGGATTTTGTTCCCGGTCGGTTTTTCGTTGTTTCTTTTTCGTCCTTCGTTCCTCGTTTGTCATCCTGACCGAAGTGAAGAATCTTTTTTCGTCCTATCGGACGGAGACGGAAATTTCCCCTGCGAGGGGGACGGAGCGTCCTCCCCGGACGGGGGAACCTTTTTTCTAGCGCCAAAAAAGGTTCATAAAAAGGGCGCTTACAGGGGCGTAGAGTTACGTGCTGTGCGTAACGCATATGCGGTGACTCTTTGGTGCCAATTCGAAGGCCTGTTCTTTTCGACGTCCGCGCTCGGCCGCGCTGTGCGGGGGCGGTAGGGATGCTGTGTTATGCTGCATTTTCCTCGCAGGGAATTTCCTCAAAATAAAAAAACACCCCATAAGGAAAAAATCCTTATGGGGCTTACCTATGCCATTAAGACAGCTTATACCACGTCGGGTTCCGGGTAATCCTCGCCAAAGGTGTCAACGGTTACGCATTTGATGGATTGGGGAACAAGGGGCTTGTCCTGCATGTCGCATTCGGCTTCCACGATTTCCATAGCAGCTTCCATGCCTTCTGTTACCTTGCCGAAGGCCGCGTATTGGTTATCCAGATGCGGGGCTGCCGCAACCATGACAAAAAACTGACTGCCTGCGGAGTTTGGCAGCATGCTGCGTGCCATAGACAGAACACCGGTTGTATGCTTCAACGGGTTTACAAAGCCGTTTTGGGCAAATTCGCCGCGAATGGAATAGCCCGGGCCGCCGGTTCCTGTGCCTGTAGGGTCACCGCCCTGAATCATAAAGCCGGGGATAACCCGATGGAAAATCAGCCCATCATAATAGCCCTTCTTCACAAGGCTGATAAAGTTACGCACGGTATTAGGCGCAATTTCCGGGTAAAGCTCCGCCTTCATTTCTTTGCCGTTTTCAAGCGTAAAGGTTACTATTGGGTTTGTCATACAGCGCATACCTCCATTATTAAGCGTGTTAACGTAAAAAGCGGACGTGATTCTATTATATGTTCAAGGTAACCGAAGCATTCGTTTCGTGGGACAAAAATGCGGCTTCAATTACCTGGAATACACGGCGAACCTGTGCGTGCTTTACAATGGCGTCTTCCTTGTTTCCGTCCACTGCCGCTGCAACATTCTTATAGAACTCGGACCATTCGGTGACGATTTCAGGTGTTTCAAATTCATTCAATGTTTCCTTAGGGCGGGGTGCCATGGTTCTTGTGGGGCCTGCGGCTGTCTGTACGATAACCGGCTCCCATTTCATTTCGGTTTCGATGGCTTGTACAACCTTACCTCTGTCCCAGCCGTCAATGGCGATTGCGCCGTGGTCGCCGTAAGCATACCAACGCTTCATGGGAACCAGGCAGTAAGTGCCGACTTCGATATGTACGGTACAGCCGTTGCTCATTTTCATAATCAGTTTGAAGTAATCGTCAACCTCTTCCACCTTAACTGCGTGCATGGCGCAGAAAACGGTATCAACGGTCGCAACCTCTGGCGGCCACATGTCCAAAATCTGGTCAATAAGATGCACACCCCAGTCAAGCAGCATGCCGCCGCCTGCAACCTTATGTCCGCGCCAGCCGTGGCAAGCGCCAAGGGAGCCGTGTACGCGGGATTCAATGCTATAAGGCTTACCGATGTTGCCGTCTTCAATGGATTTACGCAGGGAGCGGTAATCGTGGTCCCAGCGGCGGTTTTGGTGAACGGTAAAGAGAACATTGTTCTTGTTGGCCGTTTCAATCATTTTGTCAAGCTCAGCAAGGTTCATAGCAACAGGCTTTTCGCAGACTACGTGCAGGCCTCTTTCCATAGCTGCAACCGCAAGGTCACAGTGGAAATTGTTAGGGGTTGCAACCAGCACCATGTCAATGCCGTCGTCGGCAAGGAAGTCCTGAAGGTTGTCATAAACGCGAACGCTGCTGTCTTTTTCTTTTGCAAGGGCCAGGCGCTCGGGGTCAACATCATGGGCAGCGACCACCTGAATTGCGCCGTCAAGCTTCGTTTGAATGCAGTCGTGGTGATAGGCCGCCATGCCGCCGTAGCCGATAATACCAAGTCTTTTCATATGCATATTCTCCTAATATTTATGTTAAGAAGTATTGTTTTATCGATGCATTTTTCTTCAAAGCAATGGGCGGACAAACATCCGCCCATTGTCTTAATTGATGATTTTTTGATTAGCCAAGTTGCTTTGCGATTTCTTCCGCAAAGTTTTCTTCCTTCTTTTGGATGCCTTCGCCCTTTTCAAGACGAACGAAATTCTTTACAACAATGGTGCCGCCCAGCGCTGCCGCTTCACGGTCAACATATGCCTTAACAGAAATCTTATTTTCCTTAACAAAGGCTTGCTGCAGGAGGCAGTTTTCTTCGTAATACTTGTTGATTCTGCCTTCAACAATCTTTTGTGCAACCTGCTCGGGCTTGCCTTCTTGCAGGGCTTGCGCCAAGAGGATTGCGCGTTCTTTGTCAAGGTCTTCGCCTGTAACTTGACTCTTGTCAAGGTTTGCGGGTGCCATAGCTGCAATTTGCATGCAGACGTCCTTGCCGATTGTGGTAACTGCGTCCATGTCAGAAATGCCGGAAACCTCAAGGTTTACAAGTACGCCAATCTTGCCGCCCATGTGGGTGTAGGGTACGTTTACGCCACCTTCGAAGATGGTGAAACGGCGCAGCTGCAGGTTTTCACCGATGGTGAGTACCTTTTCGCGCAGCATTTCGGCAACGGTCATAGTACTGCCGGGATAGTTTACAGCACCCAGTGCTTCAATATCCGCAGGCTTGTTCTTCAAAATCGCGTCGGCAATTCCTGCAACAAAGGCTTGGAAATCCGCATTCTTGGAAACGAAGTCGGTTTCGCTGTTTACTTCAACAACAACACCCAAATCAGCGGAAGCTACGGCCGCAACCATACCCTCTGCCGCAATACGGCCGGCCTTCTTTGTGGCGGCAGCCAT
>JGI994J12354_10004196_pt1 | contig 13077 bp, 9 predicted proteins | sample IntmicLarv3ML3BL_FD_12354 | JGI IMG/M metagenome (IMG submission 12354)
ATGTATCAATTTTTTTGTAAACAGTTACACTTTTTTCAAATATTTGTCTTGAAAAAATATTCCAAATATTATAGTATATTCCTTGAATTGAAAGTTAATTGAGGAGGAGTTCTTTTGTGAGTAAAAAAACAAAAAAGGAACTTTCAACGAAAGATATTCACGCAGGGCACAGAGAGCGCGTTAAAAAAAGATTTCGCAGTGAGGGATTAGACGCTTTCGAGCCTCATGAAGCCCTCGAAATGTTACTTTTTTACGCATATAGAAGAATGGATACAAACGAAAAAGCGCACGAAATGATTCGGGAGTTTGGCAGTATATCGAATTTGTTTGAAGCGAGCACGGAAGAAATTATAAAGAGATGCGACGTTTCGGAAAACGTGGCTGTTTTAATATCAATGATGTTGCCCGTACATAAAAAATATAAATTATCACGAGAAAATCAAAAGAAAGTTATTTTAAAAGCTTCAAAATATGCCGGTGAATTTGCAACATCTTTGTTTTTGGGCGAAACCAACGAATGTTTTTATGTAATTTTATTGGATAACAAAAGAAGTATTCTTCATTACGAATTATTAAGCCGCGGAACACTGAATCAAACTTTCGTTTATCCCAGAAGAATAGTGGAATTATGTATTTATCATAATGCAATCAGTATAATTATTGCGCATAATCACCCAAGCGGAATTTTATATCCGTCCGATGCCGATTTAAAGCTTACAAGACAAATAAACGATGCGCTAAAACACATAAATATAAACCTTTTAGACCACTTTATCGTCAGCGGGGATAATTTTTACAGTTTCGCAGAAAAAGGAAAACTGACATAACCGACGGGAGGGAATTATTTTGAGTGATGCGAATGTAAACTCAATAGAAATCGAAAAAAAATTTCTGATAAAAAACATTCCGAATAATTTAAGTGATTTTGAAAATAAAAAAATTTTGCAGGGATATATTTCCCGCTCGCCCGTAATAAGAGCCAGACAATACGGCGATAAATATTTTTTGACCGTCAAAGGCTCGGGGCAATTAAAAAGAACAGAATGGGAAATGGAAATTTCCGAAACCCAATTTAATAATCTTTGGCAAAAAGCGGAAGACTTTCCCGTGGAAAAACAAAGATATTTAATTCCGCTCGAAAATAATTTTATTGCGGAATTGGATATTTATTTCGGTGTTTTAGACGGACTCATTACCTGTGAGGTGGAATTTGAAAACGAAAAAGATGCGGAAAAATTTATACCGCCCGATTGGTTTTCCGAAGATGTTACTTTTGATAAACGATTTTCAAATACTAATTTATCAAAATTAACTTATGAAGATGAAAAATTTTGGTAAGATACGCCATAAAAAATGAGAGTTGACTTTTAAGGTCACTCTCATTTTTTTATAATCATAATTTTTATGGACGAATCGGTTCTTCCGTGTTATAAAAAACTGTTATATCTGTTGTGGGTTCTTCCGATTCTGTCGGCGGTTCGGTATTTTCTATCGGCGGTTCGGTATAATCGGGCATAATCGGTTCTTCCTCTATGGCAGGAAGTTCTATAGTCGCAGAGAATCCGTTTTCTGTTAATACAAAAGGTGAAGTCACTTCGTGATATCCCTCTTTTCTTGCCGTAACCGTGTGATTCCCCAATTCCATTTCATATTCTATCGGAGAATTTCCCAAGAATATATTATCGATATAAATTTCCGCACCCGAAGGAGTGGTATTAATATAAACTTTTCCGAGTTTCGCGCTTTCTTCCAATCGAACTTCCAAAGTTAAAACATCTTTATCGACTTCGATTTCCTGCGTTTGAGTCGCAAAATTTTCGCGCTCGACTTTAACTTCATATTTGCCGTATTCCAATTCAATCGGTTCTGAAGTATCGTATATTTTGCCGTCCACATAAAATTTTGCATCGACAGGAGTCATCTTAACGGTTAAACTGCCTTTTTTCATAACAACGTCATCTAAATTTACGGAAAGGCTATCTCTTTCCTCAACCTTTATTTCTTTGGTATATTTTTCAATATTAGCACCTCTTACGGTAATAATATAATTTCCCTCGGCAACTTCAAAACCTTCCGCAGGAATCTCTTCTATCGCGGACATATAAGCCGAGCCAAATTCCAAAACGCCTTCTTTGATTTTTTCTCCGCCTGTAACGGTGATTAATCCGTGGCTTCTCAAAACATTCATGGTTAAAATTTGTCTGTTGTAACCCTTAACATAAATAATATCGGTCGGCGCTAAAGTATTCAAGGAAGAGCGCTCACCTTTATGGAAAAACATTAATTGATTATCAAAAGAATATTCTTCATCACCTATTGTAATCGTATTATTAGAATTTTTAACTTCCACATGTGTCGCTTCCGCTCTTTCCCAATATCCGTCATCGAGAGCGAATTTAACGATATTATTCGTTTTAGAATAAAATTCTAAATTTGCGATATCGCCGACTTGCAAATCGGAAAAATCCAAATCTTTATTAAATCTATCTTTAATTTGTGAGTTAGAATCAAAATAAACGGAATAACTTTGTCCGCCGGAAAAATCATATACTTCTATACGATTATTAGCACCGGTATCTTTGATTATAGCTAAAATTTCTTTTTTTACGTTTCCTGTCGGGTTGGCAGTTTCCGCAGTGTCCGTGTGCGTCCCGAGATTATCAAGAGGATTTTTCGGCGCGTCCGACATTATTTTTAGTACAACAACAATCGAAATAATAAAAACAATCAAAAGCGTAACTATTATCGCAATATAAAACACTATAAAATTCGCTTTCTTTTTAGGTTTGTCATATCCGTCGTCGTCATCATAGTTGTCATAGTCGTCGTCATAATCATCGCGATATCTATCGCTTTTACGTCTGTCTCTTCTATCGTTTCTGTCATCGCGGTAATCGTCCCGAGGCGCTCTTCTGTCACTCTGACGCCTTTGCGGTTTTCGATTATCTTGATATCTGTCATCGTTTCGCCTATCGGAGTTTCGCGGACGTTCATCAACATAATATTCATCGTCGCCATCCGAAAAAACTCTGTCATCATCGTCCGAATAGTCCGAAACAGGCGGAGCGGGATTTTGCTGTTGACTTTGAAAATATTCATTGTCGTCAACTTGTATAATCTCTATGTCATTGATATCCAAATTATTTTCATTTTGATTACTTGAATCAAAATCATTTGTAAGATTCGGAGATTCACCTGCGTTAGTCAAATCATTATCTGCACCGTTTTCGGGGTCATAAAGATTTTTATCATTATCATTGTTCATGTAAAAACACCTCAACACTAATTTTCAAAATTATTTTGTATGTTAGCGGACTTAAAAAAGGCGACGCAGTGACGAACCACGCGTATTTATTTTCCGCTTGAAAGTAAATTTTTTTCTGTCTTTTGATTTTATTTTTTTGATAATTTCTATTTTACCATACTTTTATATTTTGTTACCAGACCTGTTCAGGTTTCCTAAAATTTTATATCATATATATAGTCGTCGTACAACTGTTGTTTTTCAAGTAGCAAATTACATTTTTGCGGAAATTTATTCGGAATCCAGTTTCTTTTTTTTGTGTAATACTCTTTGCATAAAGAAATATATTTGCTCGGATACTTGATTAAAGGATATAAATGTTTCAGCTCGTTATCGTCAAGATGCTTGTTGTCATACACTTTTAAAACATCTTTTATCGGTATTGGTTTTTCCGAAATATTTATTAAATATCTCTCGATTATAAACGCTAAATCGAAAATTTGCGAATTAAAACAAGTCGGCGTAAAGTTATCAAATATTATTATATCATTATTGATTTTTAAGTTGCATTCTTTTAAATTTCCATGACACACCGTATTGTCAGAAATATTACGGCTTATTATATCATCTATATCGTTTTTGATAAAGATGCTTTTACATTCTGTGATATTCTCCATATTCCTTTCAAAATTATTAATAAATATTATATCAAAATCAGAATACTTTTTTTGATTTCTAATAAATTTATAAATATTATAAAACACCTCGGTATCATTTTCCACATCGTTAATAATGCTTTTATTTTCGGAAACTTTTTTTTTGATATTCACATCTCTGAGATTGTTGTGAAGTGTTCCCAAATTTCTGACGGCGTTTAAAATATCGCCGTTATCTTTAAACGAAACATTCGTAAAATCAAAATATTTTTTCATCACAAATCTCGAGCCGTTACTCATATAGCCTTTATTAATCGAATTATCATTCGTCGTTATGTAAGGCAAATTATTTTTTGATAATAATAACGAATCAATATTAAAAAAGTTTCTTTTTTCTAAAGTATTAATTAAATCATACTGAAATATAATATCGGAAATATTTTCAAAAGTTTGAGAAAATTTATATAACCCTTTATTCGTCCTGCATATGTATGATGATTTTTCTTTGTGTAATCTATCTATTTTCAACGGATAATTTTTTTCTATCAGTTTTTTTATATCTTTCAAAAAAAAACCTCCCCATGTTTTTTATGTCTGCCAAATTTGTATTGCATTTTGGGCATAAGTAATCTATAAACATAATTATGTTGTTATAAAAAATTTATGCATTAAGGGAGATGCGCATAAAAAAAATAGACCTGTTCGGAAACTTGAATGAGCTTCCGAACATCCTTAATATCAAACCACACAGCGGAAACGCTTATATTTATTCCTCCGAAAAAAACTCATTGATTCCCGTCTTAATTTCATCGTAAGAAAAACCCTTTCTTACCAAATAATTAAACAATTTGCTTTTTTCTTTATCCGAAATTTTTGCGTTTCTCGTTGATTTTTTTTCAAGCAATTCAGAAATCAATTCTTCCTCTCCGAAATCATAATAAGAAAAAATTTTATCTATGACTTCGCGGTTTATACCTTTTTCATAAAGTCCGCTTTTGATTTTATTCGGTCCGTCTTTTTTCAAATTCATTTTATCTTTTATGAAACTCAATGAAAATTTTTCGTCGTCTATATAATTATATTCCGCTAAAAATTCCATAACTTTTTCGATTACCTCCGCGGAAAAATCGTTCTTGAGTTTATCTTCTATTTCTTTTATACTCCTTATTCTGTAACCCAAAAAGTTCAACGCTTTATCTTTTGCTTTTTGCAGAATCAATTCATTAAGAATTAAATCATATTTATCTTGAGATATTTCCTCGTCTGTTTTTAATTTGTAATATAATAAATCAATCTCGTTTATGCCGAACTTAAATTCACCGTCTATAAATACGGAGTATCTTTTTGCATTATTTTTTTGTTGCGCGATATCTGTTATCAACAATTAAAATCACCTCAAAGCCGTTTAAATTTTTGCAATCTAATTATACAATAATTAAAACTCAAACGCCATTAACATAAAAAAAGCGCTTGAAAGATTTGTGATTTATAAATCTTCAAAACGCTTTAAATAATTTTTATCGTAATATTTTATAATTGATTTTTATAAATATCCTCATAAGATTGTCTTTCGACGGATAATCTCGCAACGCCGTCTTTAAGCATTACAACGGCGGGCAGTGCGTTTTTATTATAATTATTCGCTAAAGAATGATGATAAGCTCCCGTGGTTTTTACGGCTAAAATATCGCCCCATTCAAGTTCGGGAACTTCCAAATCTTTAATTAAAATATCTGAAGATTCGCAACATTTTCCCGCGATGGTTACTTTTTGAGTTTTCTCATCGTCAAGTTTATTCGCGATAACCGCTTCATATTTCGCTTGATACAAAGCGACGCGCATATTATCCGTCATACCGCCGTCAATGGAGGCGTAAGTTCTGATATTCGGAATTTCTTTTATACTTCCGATTGTATAGAGTGTTATTCCCGCGTTTGCGACAACATATCTTCCCGGCTCGATATACAAATGCGGTAAGACCAAATTATTTTCCGTCGTAAATTTTTTAATTAATTCCACCATCGGGTCTAAAAAATACGACGGCTCTTTTTCATCGTCGCCCTCAACATATTTTACGCCGAAACCGCCGCCCAAATCCAAATCAAGCGTATCAAAATTAAATTTTTCTTTAAAATCTTTAATTAAATTTAAAGTTATTTCCGTAGCTTTTAAGTGCGCATTATTATTAAAAAGCTGTGAGCCTATATGAAAATGAAATCCCATTAATTTAACATTTTCAAGACTCAAAGTTTTCTCAACTATTTCATGAACTTTTTGCAACGGAACGCCGAATTTAGAATCTTTTCCCGCCGTTTGAATATATTTATGAGTATCGGAATCCACACCGGGGGAAATTCTTATTATAATTTTTTGCAATTTATTTTTTTGTTCCGCGATTTTATCAAGCATTAAAATTTCGTCCAGACTGTCAACAACGAATCGCCCTACGTTATAATCTATTCCCTCTTCGATTTCTTGAATTGTTTTTCCGTTTCCGTGATACATAATATCGTCGGGCGGATAATTCATTGCCCGCGCAAGATACAATTCCCCGCCGGACGCAACATCAACGCCGATATTTTCTTCCATCGCGATTTTCAGCATGTCCTTTGTGAGAAATGCTTTCGATGCATAAAAAGTTTTTGCGTTATCGTATTTATCATCAAACGAACCTTTCAGCTTTCTGATGTTATTAATTATTGCCGTTTCGTCCATCACATATAAAGGGGTGCTGAATTTTTTCGCAAGTTCTGTCGTATCGCAATTACCAAAAAAATAATTCATAATTTTAACCATTATCGAATATTAAATATTGAATTTTCGATAATGACCTCCTCTCTGATTTATATTTAAAACCTCGGCATCGCTTTAGCAATCCCAAAAGTTTTTTAATGTTTTTTTTAATTCATCGTCATTACAAATGATATTGTACTCTTTCCAATGTTTCGGGTACAAACTTGTATATTCATAATTTCCGAACCTATTGTCTATTAAATAAACAATTCCTCTGTCAATCTCCGTTCTGATAACTCTGCCGCCCGCTTGCAACACTTTATTCACTCCCGGAAATTTATACGCGAAATCGTAACCGTTTATATTTATTTCGTTATAATAATTCATAATCGCGTCACGCTCATTATTTATCATGGGAATCCCGACGCTTACAACGCAAACGCCGATTAATCTTTCGCGTACCAAATCGATTCCTTCCGAAAAAATTCCGCCGAGGACGCAAAACGCAAGCATACTCTCCGAATTATTTTCTTTAAAATGTTTTAAAAATATTTCGCGCTCTTCTTCGTTTAAATTTTTATCCTGCACAAGCGTTTGAATATCGGGATATAAATTATTAAATACTTCCAAAACTTTTTCCAAATAAATATAGGACGGAAAAAACACAATATAATTTCCTTTTTTTACATTCAGCATCGTAAATAATCGGTTTGCAATCGGAATATAACTTTTCTCCCTAAATTTATATCGGGTATTGATGCCTTTGTCAATGATTAGTTTCATGTTTTTCTCTTCAAAAGGCGAATCCAAAATCAAACCGAAATCCTCTTCGTTACCGCCCAAAGAGTTTCTGTAAAATTCAATCGGGCTCAGCGTTGCCGAAAAGAAAATAATTGATTTAAAATTATCGTATATATCGGATAAAATTTTTGATGTGTCTAAACACAGCAATTTTATTTTCAAATCGGTTCTTTGTTTTTCGAGATACATAACAAATTCATCGCCGAAATATTCCGCGATTCTCAAAAAATCCAAAACCTTAAAATATAATTCCAAAATTATTTCGTGATTTTTATTCGCCTTATTTTCCAAAAGCCACTTATCGCACTCACTTGTAAAATTAAACAATAAAAAAGGCAGCTCCTCCTCCGAATCTTTAAAAACCGCGGTAACTTCGCCCGCCAAATAATAATCTTCCATAAATAAAAATTTATTTATAACTTTTTCCAAAGCGTTTTTAAATTTTATTTGCGTTTTATCCGATTTCAGCAGCTTTTTAATTTTCTTGAAGTCAATTAAATTCAGCGATGCCGAATACATGTCCCGACTGCGCTCCAAAAGATTATGGCTTTCGTCGTTCAAAATTATGAAATTATTTTTTTTGCCCTCGCCGAAAAATCTTTTCAATTGAGATTTTGAATCGTACACATGATTATAATCGCCGATTACACAATCACAAAAAACAGAAATATCAAGGCAAAATTCAAACGGACAAACGCGATGTTTTTTTGCGTATTTTTCAATCGTTTCTCTCGTATACAAAAATTCGGATTTTAAAATATCTTCCAAAGCGGCGTTAACTCTGTCAAAATGTCCGCTTGCATATTCGCAGTAAATCGGATTGCAATTCGATTTTTCTTTAAAACAAATCTTATCTTTTGCCGTTAAAGTAATCACTTTCATTTGTAATCCCTGCTTAAACATCAAAACAAAAGCATCTTCCGCGACTTGACGCGTTATTGTTTTCGCCGTCAAATAAAAAATTTTTTCTATGTTATCAAAAGCCATTGCCTTCAACGACGGAAAAATCGCAGAAATGGTTTTGCCCGTTCCCGTCGGAGCTTCCACAAATAATTTTTTGCCCTGCTGAACGGTATTATAAACCGCGACGGATAATTCGCGCTGACTTTTTCGGTATTTGTCATAAGGAAAATTCAAATTTTTTATTGTTTCGTTTCTCAAAATTTTGTTATCGTGATTGATTTTCGCAAAAACATAATATTTATCCAAAACCTCTGACATGAATTTTTCCAAATCGGCAAACAAAAATAATTCCTTAAAAGTTCGCGTTTCGTCCGTATTTATATTGTAATAGGTTACGGCAACGTAGATTTCTTCCCGTCTGTAATTTTTGCAATACATATAACCGTAGCTTTTCCCCTGCGCCAAATGCCAATGCGATGCGGATAATCGAATATCCTCCAAAGGAACGTATGTAGATTTTATTTCTTCTATACAAACGCCCTGCTCGTCTGTTATTATCCCGTCAACGCGCCCGTCGATTACAAATTTAAATTCGTTAAATTCGATTTCGCTTCGCAAAGAAATTTCTTTTTCATATATAAAATTTTTCTTTTTTGCTTCCTGCTCGCGTTTGCGCTGTAATTTACTATGTATTTTTGTTCCGATTGTCGCCCGCTTTGCGCCCATAAATTCCGTATCGATGTCGCCTTTGCGCATTATAAATTCAACCAAATCGCGCACACCAATCTTTGAAATAATTTTCTCCATATAAACAAATCCTTTTGCGGAGTGAATTTTATTACCAGACCTGTTCGGAAACCTGAACAGTTTTACTGTTTTAATATTATACACTAAAATTTAACGACACAAAAAATTTTTAGATAATTAAAATGCAAAAAATTTTTTTATCACAAAAAAATGATAACTATTCGGCAAAAGTTTTATTAGACCTGTTCGGAAACCTGAACAAGCTGCCTCAAACCGCGTTAAAGCATCGCGGTTTGAGGCAGCAAAAAGGTAGTTTCCGAACAGCTTTATTGAACAAGTGCCAAAAAAAAATTTGCTTTACGAAAGCGCGTTTTCGCAAAGCGAAAATCACTGACGTTTCAAAAATTCGCAGGTGCGGATAGTGTCCACAATTTTTTATTTTTTGAAAAAAAATCCTCTCTTGCTTGTCGTCATCTAATTTGATATTATATAATTTAATTGTGGATAACTCACTCGCACATTTGTGTTATGCACAGACTGTGGATATAGGTGTGGATAACCTGTTAAGAAATTTTTAATTTTATTACATTTTTGTTCTTAATTTTAAAAAAGATTTAAAACCACACCATTTTAAACTTAATTTTTTATTTTTAAAATATTTTAATTTCTGTTTATAAAAGTTATTAACAGTTGTAAATAACTTTTTAATTTTTTCGTTTTTTTGAAAATTTATCAACATATCAACATCGATTTTATTAACATTAAAACTGTTCTGAAACCTGAACAGGTCTATTATAACTCATGTCTACATATTTGTTTTTGGGGAGGGAATTTTAATTTATGGACGAAAAAATCATGTATTACTGGGCGGAAACATGCAAACTTCTTGAAAGAGAACTCACAGCCATCGCTATGGATGTTTGGATAAAAAAATTAGTACCTATCGCAATAGAGGGTAACGATTTTATTGTTTTGGCAGATGACGAATACGCAAAAGTTACAATCGAGGAGCGATACATCGACGATGTACAAAATACTTTGCGCGGAGTTTCCGAAACGGCTTATGTCATAAAAATTATAGCTGATGAAGAAAAATCCGAAATCAATGAAGAAAATTTAATTAATAATGACGCTCATGCCAATCTGAAACCGAAATATCATTTTGATAATTTTGTTAGAGGGAAAAGCAACGAATTTGCTTATGCGGCTTGTGTCGCGGTGTCCGATGCGCCCGGTCAAACTACATACAATCCGCTTTTTTTATATAGTGGCGTCGGTCTCGGAAAAACACATTTAATGCACAGCATCGGAAATCACATCCGAGAAACGCGCCCCGATGCCAAAGTTTTATATTGCTCTACGGAAACTTTTACAAACGAGTTGATTAATTCCATCAAAGAGCGTAAAAATCAGCAGTTTAGAAATAAATATCGTGATATCGATGTTCTTTTAATTGATGATATTCAATTTTTATCCGAGAAAGAGGGAACGCAAGAAGAATTTTTTCATACATTCAATACGCTTTATGATGCAAACAAACAAATTGTAATCAGCTCTGACCAACCTCCGAAAGATTTAAAAATTCTTGAAGACAGGTTACGCTCTCGATTCGGTTGCGGTTTAATAGTTGACATAACTACGCCCGATTTTGAAACCAGAGTAGCGATATTAGAAAAGAAAGCTGAATTTGAGGGCATCGATGTTCCGAAAGACGTCACAAGTTTTATTGCAAAAAACGTTGTTTCCAACATTCGAGAATTAGAGGGTGCGTTAACTAAGGTACTTGCGTTTGCGAAACTTTGTAAAACTCCCGCAAACATAGACCTAGCCGAAACAGCTTTAAAAGATTTAATCAGTGAAAATGAAAAGCGTGAAATAAATATAAAATATGTTCAAGAAGTTGTTTCAAATTATTATAATTTAACTTTTGAAGATATGATTAGTAAAAAGAGAACTCAAAATATAACTTATCCGAGACAAATAGCGATGTATCTTTCAAGAAAATTGATTGATATAAGTTTGCCGAAAATCGGGGAGCAGTTTGGGGGGCGCGACCATTCGACCGTAATTCACGCGTGCGATAAAATTGCTTTTGATTTGGAAGATAATTCCGAGTTGAATAACGTTATATTGGAGCTTGAGAAAAAAATAAAGGGCGAGTGATGACTTAACGATTTTCTGGGCGTTGCCCAGACCCACTCGCTTTGAAAAGCGAGGCAAACTTTTTCGCGAAAAACTTCGTTTTTCGATAGGTAAAAAATTAACACACGTTCAAAGAAGTTTTATCTATTAAATAAATGATATTCCCATTGCACCTTGAAAAGCCAACGGCTTTTCATTAAAAGTTTTGCTCAAGCTTTTCCAAAAGCTTGCATGTGCGGACAGAGTCCTCGACCTTAAAAACCTGTGGATAAAACTGTTGATTCAATGTTCATAATAAGTTTTTATTTTTTCGCTGTTGATAATGTGCATAACTTTATTCTCCATACATTTTTATCAACAGCTTTATTATTTAAATTTTTATTTTAATTTCTAGGCGGAATCGACTTTTCCACATATCCACAGCCCCTACTACTACTACTACTGTAAATATACTTATAAATATATAAAGTTATCCACTCACAAGAAAATTTTTTTGAACAAAATAAACTCGCATTTTAAATTAATTTTATATATAATAAAAACCAATTATAATTTTTACAAAATAAAAAATTAAATATATAAAGTTATATTTTTAACTCAAGACAGAAATCCCCCACCTCTAAGATTTAAGTCGTAGACTTGAATCGAAGGTGGCGGGTGAACAATTTATTTTGTGGGGGTTTCAAGCCCCCACAAATAAGCATTATATTTTCAAAGAAAATGTAATGCTGTCTTGACTCACTACCGAAAATCTTTTAATATTTAAAACGGAGGTTTGAAAATGCATTTTACAAGTTCCAAAGAAAAACTGGCGGAAGCTATAAGCATCGTATCTCGAGCTATAACCGGAAAAACCACAAAGCCTATTTTAGAAAGCATATTTATAGAAGTGTCTGATAATAGTTTTAAATTAATGGGAAATAATCTTGAATTAGGTATCGAAACAGCGCCTATCGAGTGTAATGCCACCGAAGAAGGTACGCTTTGTATAGATGCGAAATTGTTTTCTGAAATCGTAAGATTATTACCCGAAGATGATGTACTCGTAAAAACAAAAGATAATAACGTTATGATTATAAAAAGCGGTAAATCGGAATTTAAAATTTTAGGCTTATCGAGCGAAGATTTTCCGTTATTGCCGATTGTGGACAGAAAAAAATTTATAACATTGCCTGCCGGTAAATTGAAAAATTTAATAAGGCAAACTATTTTTTCCGTGTCTACAGACGAATCAAAACCGATTTTAACCGGCATTCTTTTCGATGTTAAAGACGAAAATTTAAACGTTGTTGCGGTAGACGGATTTAGGATAGCGATATGCCGAAACGAATCCGGATACGAGGGTGACGACTTCTCAATTGTAATTCCGTCTAAAACATTGAATGAAATAAGCAAGATTTTACCGACGGACGAAAACAGCAACGTAAATATTTTCTTTACGGATAAACATATTTTATTTGAAATGAAAAGCGGTATCGTGGTTTCACGACTAATCGAAGGCGAATTTATGAATTATAATCAAATATTCTCCGATGATTACAACACGACAATTACCGTTAATAAAAATAAATTTATTTCTTGTTTGGAGCGCTCGTCCATAATTTCTAAGGAATCTAACAAGAATCCCGTTAAATTGAAAATTGAAAATGAAATATTATATGTGACATCTAATAATGAACTTGGGAATACATACGAAGAATTGGGAATTGACATGGACGGCGATTCTATCGAAATTGCGTTTAATCCGAGATATTTGATAGACGCTTTAAAAGTTATTGATGACGAAGAAACTGTGATTCAATTTACAACATCGTTAAGTCCGTGTATAATAAGACCGATTGAAAGTGAGCA
>JGI994J12354_10004197_pt1 | contig 13077 bp, 13 predicted proteins | sample IntmicLarv3ML3BL_FD_12354 | JGI IMG/M metagenome (IMG submission 12354)
ATCCCATGTTTGCCCCATTGTCGTGCCTGTAAAAGCACAAAAGGCAAGCAGCATTGCTGCTGTAAAAAGCTTTTTTGTCTTTGTTTGATACATAATTTTTTTGTTTTGTGTTGCGCCTCCACTCACGGCTATCGGCTTCTCCGTTTTATACGTTTTTGCACATAAAAAAACGTGGACTTTAACTTTATCTGCTTTAGAGGTCTTAGGATACCTTTGGCACAAATAAGTAAGCCCACGCCGATTTGACGTGAGCATCAACTACTTACTCTTGTGCCTGTTCGAAATTTCCTAAGTTTCTAAAGCAAGAATAAAAGCTAACGCTTTTTCCAATATGTTTTAAAATGCGCGTAAAAAATTACGCTTCTTTTGTCATAGGCAATTGTTTTGTTACAAAGTCAATAATTATTTCACCACAACAAAGCGGCTTAGCTAAACTTGTCGCCGAAGCGCAGGTTGGCGTCAATCACAAATTGTTTGATATTTTGCTCGTCTCCGCGGCGGCAAATAAGCAGTGCATTGTCCGATTCGGCTATAATGTAGTCGCTCAGTCCTTGCACTATACAGAGCTTCCCTTCGGGCAGGGCTACGATGTTTCGTTCGCTGTCGTAATATAGGGCGTTGCACTTGAGCGTTGAATTGCTGCTTTCGTCCTTGTCGGCAAGCTCAAACAGAGATCCCCACGTTCCCAAATCGGACCACCCGAACTGTGCCGGAAGCACATACACATTATTGGCTTTCTCCATAATGCCGTAATCAATTGACAAGTTGGGGCAATAGGGAAAAATACTTTCAATAAAGGCGCGCTCCATGGGGGTGTTGTAAACGTTGCCTCCCGAGTCGAACCGGTCGGAAACATCGGGCAGAAAAGAGCGGAAGGCTTTCATTATCGGCTTGACATTCCATATAAAGATGCCGGAGTTCCAAAAAAATTCTTCATCTTCGTGAAACACCTTCGCCATCTCAATATTGGGTTTTTCGGTAAACGTTTTTACTCTTTTAAAGTCGCCAAGCACCTCTTCCGCGGCCTGAATGTAGCCGTATCCTGTTTCGGGGCGGGTGGTTTTTATGCCTAACGTAGCCAACGCGTCGTGTCCGGCGGCAAACTCAAGTGCGTCGTTAATGTTTTTCAGAAAAATATCTTCCTGCAATATCACATGATCCGAGGGAGCCACAACAATATTGGCGTTGGGGTTGATAGAGTGGATGCGATAGGCCGAATAGGCAATGCATGGAGCGGTGTTCCGGCGGGTGGGCTCGACCAATATCTGATTTTCGTTCAGGTCGGGGAGCTGTTTCAATATTTCATCAATATAGAGTTTGTTGGTGGCAATAAAAATATTCTCCTTCGGAATAATCCGGCTAAAGCGGTCGTAAGTCATCTGTAACAGCGTTTTTCCGATTCCCAACAGGTCAAGAAACTGTTTTGGCTTACTTTGACGGCTAAACGGCCAAAAACGGCTGCCGATTCCCCCTCCCATGATCACGCAAAAATTATCGTTTTTCATATATCAATTTTAATAGAACGTTTGAGATACAAATCTAATCATTTTAACGAAGTATCAAAAGCATAAACGGCATTTTTGAATAAATATGATGCGAAGCTTGCGAATTAAAGAAAAATAGCTACCTTTGCATCGTCTACAAAAGCCCAGATGGCGGAATCGGTAGACGCGCTGGTCTCAAACACCAGTGGATTTATTTCCATGCCGGTTCGACCCCGGCTCTGGGTACTCTAAAAGCCTGTTAATCGACTGATTGATAGGCTTTTTATTTGCAATAAGGTGTACTAAAAGTGTACTAATTGACGAAAATAAGAATAACATGTACTTATTTGATTTTGGGTTATTCGTTTTTATGCTTTATTAAGATAATCATATCTGTTTCTTCGGTTTTTTCTCTTTTCTACTCCTTAAAAACTTATTTGCCATTATCTTTGCACCATAAATAAGTATGCCAAATGATTGAAAAACAGTTCAAATTGCTTCAGAAGCTCATTGACAGATGCACGAAACATGATTATGATGCAGTCAAAGAGGCGTTTTCTATGAAAAAGGCTTATCTTAATACTGACCAACGCACAGACTATATCCGAAAAGAAATTTTCAGGATAACCGAAGAACTTGTATCTGTAAACCAAAAATCGCCAGCCCTTAAATCTTTTGCTTTCGAGTGGCATACTCCCAATTTTGTTTGGGATACTTCTTTTATAGAAAATCTTACAATTACTGAACGTAAAAAATATATTACATTCCCTTATGAGAGTTTTGAGGACAAGTTATACTTTGAAAATCCGACTTCGTATGACGAATCGCTACCTTACTTATCTGATATAATCAAGATGCTTGTTTGTAGTAAATATTTAGAAGATTTGCAGAATGCAGAAAAAGAGCTACTACCGCCACCTGCAAAAGAAGAAACTATTACAGAACCACAAGAAAGTACTCCTCCCAAAAAGATAGTCGGGAAAGACAATCCATTTAACTGCAAGTTAAATGAAACGGAAATTCGTCTTATGACAGATTGCGTGAATGAAGCCAATATATTCAGTACCGAAATTACCCCTCAAATACTCGAAGACTTCTTTTATTGTCGTTTATCGGGAGCATTAAAATCAACAAACAACCGATTACTCGCTTATTTCATGATGAGATTGAGCGTTAAAGGATATATTACATACGAATGGCAATCCGTTATTGCAAACAATAAGTTGGTGCTTGCTCCCATGAAAGAAAAATATCTAAACAATAGCGACTTATCCACAGCCAACGACAATATCAAGCTCATTTCTCCCAAGAAATCGGAAATCATTGACAAGTACGTCAAACAACTGCAAAAAGGTTGAGTATAGGTTGATACCTCAAACAAACCTCAATTAGTGCTGCTTTTCAAGCCGTTACCTTTGCCCTCGTAATCGATTACAAGATAACGGAGGGTGCACACTCCATTTGTTTCATTACTTAATTTTTTATTTATGAAAAGTATCGAAGAACGGGTTTCCGAACTCGAACAAATGGTTTTTATGGCAAAGAATGTTTTCAGTTTTGATGAAGCAAGCAAGTTTCTCAATCTGTCGAAAAGCTACCTGTACAAACTCACGTCAGGAGGTCTTATCCCCCATTACAAACCGCAAGGCAAAATGTTGTACTTTGAAAAAGAACAACTGGAAGAATGGCTACGTCAGAGTCCTATTAAAACGCAGGCGCAGATTGCAAGGGAAGCACAGCAGTATGTCATGAGTAACAAGCCTTTGAAAAAGTAAGTCATGGCAGAAGAAGCAAAAAAGCAAGAAATTGCTGTCCTTTGGCAATCTTCTCGCCTGACACTTACAGGCGAGTATGTAACCGCTCCCGAAATTCTTCGTGTACATGGTTCTCCCATTGGTACATTAGGTAATTTTAGCGCCTCCATTGGCAAAGCAAAGAGCAAGAAAACATTCAATGTGTCGGCTATCGCAGCCGCCGCATTGAATAATGGAATGGTTTTGCAATATGATGCTGAGCTACCCGAAAACAAACAGAAAATTCTCTATGTGGACACTGAGCAAAGTCCTTACCATTGCCAAAAGGTAATGAGGCGCATTGTACGCATGGCAGGGTTGTCGTTGAACGAAGAACCTGAAAATCTGGAATTTCTCTCATTACGTAGGCATACGCCCGAAATAAGAATTGCCATTGTAGAAAAAGCCATTTATGAAACGGAGGGCTTAGGGTTGGTTATTATTGATGGTATTCGTGATATGGTATATGACATTAACAGTCCGAGCGAATCCACCAAGATTATTTCCAAGTTGATGCAATGGACAGATGAACGGCAAATCCATATTCATACCATTCTGCACCAGAACAAAGCCGATGAAAACGCTCGCGGACATATCGGAACGGAGTTGAACAATAAAGCTGAAACGGTTTTGGAGGTCGCCAAAGATAAATTCGACAACGACATAAGTACCGTTCAGGCTGTCCATATCCGGTCAATGGATTTTCAGCCGTTCGCATTCCGCATCAACGATGATGCTTTGCCGGAATTAGTCGGAGATTACGCTTTTGATAAGAAGAAAGGCGAATCCCAACACTACAATTATTCCGAATTGAAGGAAGAACAGCACCGGCAAGCATTGGAAGTAACATTTTCCGAAGCAACATCATACGGTTATAATGACCTGATGAATGCGCTCAAACGCGGATATTCAACGATTGGATGCGAGTATGGAGAGAATAAACTTGGAAGATTGAAGAAGTTTTTGGAAAACAAGCGGATGATAATAAAAAATACCGCTCGGAAATATAATTTCAACCCCCAGTTCAACTACTAAAAACGCTTTACCATGCTTTGGGTGTATAGATAATAGGGTAAAGTATAGCTTAGCAAGCGGAAGCACTTTACTTTACCTTGTTTTCTATATACACGCAGTAAAGTAATGTTCTTTTTCACAGCATAAGACTATACCTGTGAAAGAAAAAAATAAATCATTTAAAATTTTATAACAATGGACTATACAACAATAAATAAATTCCAAATAAAGAATTACTTAGCGGAAATGGGTATTCACCCAGCAAAAGAAAAAAGTTATTATGGCATATATCACTCTCCGTTCAGGGAAGATAAAGATGCGAGTATGAAAGTGGACTACAACAAAAATTTATGGATAGACTTCGGAAGCAACGAGGGTGGAACGCTTATCGACCTTGTAATGCGAATGGAAAAATGTTCTAATGGCGAAGCAATGCGTTTATTAGAGCAAAAACTATCAGGCAATGCCTCTTTTTCTTTTCATGGGAATAATATTCCGAATACAAAGAAAGAACAGAAATCAACTATGCAAATAACCAAAGTAACGGAACTTAACGCACCCGCATTGCTTGATTTTCTGAATAAACGAAGCATAACCAACGAATTAGCCAAACAGTATTGCAAAGAAATTCACTATTCCGTAAATGAAAAACCGTACTATGCAATCGGCTTTCAAAATAATAATGGTGGTTGGGCATTACGAAATAGTTTGTTCAAAGGGTGTACCTCTATGGATATAACAACATTATTCCACAATGACAACAACAAAGAAACTTGTTTAATATTCGAAGGTTTTACCGATTTCCTTTCCTATCTCGTTTTGAAAAAGGAAAACGCACCAAAACACAATACAGTTGTTCTAAATTCTGTTGTTAATCTGCCGAAAGTAAAAAATGAGCTTTCTGCCTACCGAACGATATACGCTTTCTTAGATAATGACGAAAGCGGAAGAATGGCAGTTCAAGAGCTGCGAAAATTTTGCAAAGACATTCGAGATATGTCGGTACATTATACGAAACACAAAGACTTGAACGATTATTTATGCAGTCGTTCCGCTCCGAAACAAGTCGCAAAAAAGAAGCCGGGCAGAGGTCTGAAAATGTAATCTGCCACAGCTACCCCAAAGGGCTTTTCAAAAAAAGCCGTAGCTTATTAGGGCATTTTCTTCACGCTCTCGTTTCACTACCTCTAAAAATGCCCCAATAAGCCAAAGGTTTTCCCCCTTTGGAATCTCCCCGAGCGGTCTTTTAGACCGCAGTCGCCTCGGCGACTATTTCAAAAATCAGTATCAATTTTTAATATTAAAAATATGGGAAGTGTCGTATTACATATACAAAAACCGAAAGGAAACGATGCACGAACTTCGGCACATATCGAGCGGACGATTGACCCTGCCAATGCCGACTCGACCCGAACTCACTTAAACAGAAGCCTGATTGAATATCCTGACAGAGTTGAAAACCGTACACAGGCAATTCAATACCGAATAGAAAATGCCAAGATAAAACGGAAAATAAGCCACAATCAGGTAAGGGCGTTACAGATTATGCTCTCGGGAACGCATGAAGATATGAAACGCATTCAATCGGCAGGAAAATTGGATGAGTGGTGCGAAGACAATATAAATTGGCTACAAGATACATTCGGAAAAGAGAATGTTGTATCAGCCGTTCTCCATATGGATGAGAAGACCCCGCATATCCACGCTACCGTTGTTCCGATAGTTCAAGGCGAACGGCGCAAAGCCAAAACCGAAAAAAATAATCCTAAGAAGAAATACAGAAAGAAGTCAGAAGACATTGTTCGCCTTTGTGCTGATGATGTGATGACACGCGACAATTTGAAATGTTTCCAAGATACTTATGCAGAAAAAATGCGAAAGTACGGATTGGAAAGAGGAGTAAAAGGTTCGGATGCAAGGCATATCTCCACACAGCAATATTACCGTGATTTATATGTGAAAAATGAAGATTTGAAAGAAGATATAGAAATACTGCAAGAACGAAAAGACGAAGTAAACGAGAAAATTCGCGACCTATACGACCGAAAAGACGAAGCAAGAGAAAAGTTCCTTGATATGCACGAGCACGTACAGGGGAAAGAAAAGGAATTGAAAACAATGGAAACCCGATTACAACAACTCAGGCAAGATTACGAACCATACAAGGCGCAGGAAGACTTGAACGGTATAAACAAATATTTCCCCATGATGAAAGAACAAATGCGGATTGTAGGACTATGCGAGCAAATCGGACTGACATTTGACTCTATTCGTTCACTATTATTTGGCAAAACCCTTTCGGGCGATTCGGTTAAATTCTATTCTCCCGAACACAAACAGCATTTCCAAGCTAAAGTCGTTCAACTCAAAATAGAGAAAGAACCTGACAACCCCGACAAACTCCGTCTTTCTCTCAATGGACAGAATATCATAGACTGGTTTAAGCAGAAATTCCAAGAATTAAAGCAGGCAGTAAAGCCTAATTTGAAAACTGACACACGCAAGAATAAAGGGTTCAAGATATAGTTCAGACCTATCTTTTTCTTCATTATGCTTCTGAAAATTATCCCAATCTTTTCAACTAAGGATTGGGATAACTTGCTTAATTTCATAGAGTATTGTATCTTTGTTGGCGATAAGAAATGAGAAGTACACAACATCTCCTTTAGTCAGTACGATTGGCGTAACTTTGTTACGCCAATAATTAGAAACAACGTGTGGACAATGGAGCAGACTACAAAGGAATAAGATTGAAAAATTGAATAAAAAATTACATTTATACAGTACCAATGAACAAAATGTTTTATAATAAGGCTGTTAAAAAGAATATTAAACTAATAGGAATAGTATTTGGAATTATTGGAATAGTAATATTAGGTTGGTATAGAGTGTGTAGTAATAATGAAAAAAAAGAATTAATTCACAGTAATAATAAAAATAATATGAACATGAATGATTTAAAAAAGACCTATGAAGGTTCAATTAAGAGAAAAGTTGATGAATTCTTTGAAATTACTGATATGTCAGTAAATCATGAAGCAAAATTTGACTTGGTTATCGGCAAATTAGACGGTCCTCATGGAAAGTTTATCAATCACGTTAGTGATAAAGGGTATTTTATTTTGAGTGGAAATGGCGAAGTACATCTCGGAGATGAAATAATTTCAGTATCTCCATATGATTTCGTTTTCATTCCAAAAAATACTCCACATGGAGTAAAGGGTAAATTAGAATTTATAATTATAACCTCTCCGACATTTGACCCCAAAAATGAATCCGAAGGAGAAAAAGTTGAATAAATTATGTTTAGAAATGAAGGAAGGACAATAGGAATACGTTGTCATAACAATTCAAATTCACCTCTATATTGCGGGGAAGGTTATCCCACAAGAATTTTGGCGAGCATTGGTTTATCCTTTGACACCGACAAAATGGATGTAGAAATTGAAAAAGCTAAAAAAGCTGTACTTGCAGGAGCGGAAATCATTACCGACCATAGTGTTTCGGGCGATATTTCACTTTTTCAAAAAGAACTGATTTCTAATATCAATGTACCTGTTTCATATTTAACTATATATGAATTGCTAAGTCGCCTTGACAAGGCTAAAAAAAACAGGATTGAGAAAAATATGGCTTTGGAGCTTATTGAAGAACAAGCCGAAAGAGGCATAACATTATTAACAATCCATGCTACAGCAAATCAACAAATGATTAGCAATCACAAGAAAATTGAAGATAGAACGATATTATCTACAAGTCGTGGCGGAGCAGCGATCTTGGATATCTTGATGAAAACTAATGAAGATAATGTTTATTGGGAATACTTTGATGACATTTGTAAAATTATCAAAAAACACAACATTGCTTTAAGTCTCGGTTCGACTTACAGGCCTGCAAGCGTTTGTGATGCAGGTGAGCATGATTTTTTATATTGGGAAGAAACTAAATTAATGGGGCAACTTGTAGAGACTTGTATAAATCAAGAAATCCCAGTAATGGTAGAGGGAATTGGTCATGCACCAATTCATGAAATCCCTAATATAGTTAGAAAATCGAAAGAGATTTGTAAAAATGTTCCTTATAGAGTATTGAGTGTTGCTACTGACATTGCACTTGGATTAGACCATATTTCTAGTGCTATTGCCATTTCTGTAGCTGCCGCCAACGGTGCCGATTTAGCGACTTGTATAACAAGAGCAGAACATTTAGGGCAACCATTTCAAGAAGACATTATAGAGGGAATTTTAGCGGCTCGTGTGGCAGCGCATTGTGGAGACATTGCTAAATTGAAAAATTTCGAAAGAGATAAAGCGATGTCCTCGGCAAGAGCTAATTGCGGGTGTCATGGTGTCTTAGACGCTGCGATTAATAAAGAAATTGGCGCAGATTCTTTGATAAGATACTCAAAGGGGAAGAAAGATGGTGAAATAACATGTAGTATGTGTGGCAATAGATGTGCACTTGCTTATAAACTTAACGATACGCTTGTTTAAATTTTAGTTGTCGGTAAATGATTGAGTCATTGAGAAATTTAAGTTTAGAATCGTATCCTGTTCAACAGATTGAGGAGACGTTTTCTCTTTTAAAGAATGAGGAATTTATGATTTTTTCGTTAAAGCCTGGACAAGAAATATTTAGAATTAGACCAAATTTGCCTAATCGTAGGTATTATAGTAAGTCAGAATTAACTCACAAACCTTTATCTTCAAATGCAACTTATCTTAGAGCAAATACGCCTGATTTTTCAATGTTTTACGGTTGGATATTACCAAATCCACTTGCTGAAAACATTTATGATAATGGACAAATAATAGAAAATATTGAAGCGTCTAATTTAATTAGAGAAAGTTCTGATAATGGTCGTCAGTTAATTACATTTAGTAGGTGGGTTGTGACTGATTATGTTCCACTAGTCGCAATCTGTTTTAAACAGCAAATGTCAAATGAACATTTGAACGATAACGGAATTTGTATTGAAAAAGAAATTGCAAGCTACTCGCAAAAAACACTTGATTTTACTCATTTTTTGGCTTTTGAATTTGCACAAAAAGACAATGACAAAGAATTTAATTATTTAATTTCAGCGTTGTTCACTAAGTTCATTATTAAAAATGGATACGGAGGGGTAGCATTTCCAAATGTTAGAGCCGAAAGGAAAGGTTTTAAAGTTGCAATAACTCCAGAGTATGTAAGCACTTCAATAAAATTGAAAACAGTTGGCGAATGCTCTATGTATAAGCAAGACCACAAAATTTTAGTGGATAATGAAACAATATCATTTATTGAAGATGACACAGCAAGCTTTGAATATAATTTGGTGCCAAAAGAATACCATATAGGAGAAGAAAAAATAAATGCCCTTTTCGAAAATATGAAGAATTTCAAAATGAAAGAACCTATTTTCAATATTATAGTAAACGAATATCTTTAAAAAACAAATAATATGAATGTGTTTTTAATAAGAAACAATCAAAGTGTATCAACAGCAATAACAATCTTAATGTCATTCTTTGTTGGCTTGTATATAAACCTGCTTACAAAACAACTTGAAAGCGTGGGGTTTATAGATAGTATTCAAAATTTATCATGGAAAAATTTGTTGTTGGTTTTAGTAGTGGCACTATTGATATTTCAAATATATACATTAAATATCGCTAAAAAAGTGATGAAGTCAAAACAAGAACCACTAATTAACGCAATTCTTGAAGCTGCATCAAAATCCCTCGTTCACCCTAAATCAAACCTACATATTAGAGCAATCGTAACTGTTTGTGATAATAAAATCAATAAACGAGTTACTCGTTTTAATTACAATACAGATTCTGACCCAGAAAGGATTGCGGAATTTGATAAAGAATTTGGAATAACAGGTGAGGCTTTTACTACGAAATCGGTAATTTTAAAACAATTACCAACCACTCATCATAGAGGCTATAATAGCTCTACCCAAAATAATGTGCTGAGAGAAATCAAGACTATTTTAGCTGCACCAATACTAAAAAGCAATAGTGCAAATGACGAGCCTTTCGGAATTTTAGCTTTTGATAGTAAGCATACTATAGAAGAATTAAATTGGAATACACAACATTGTATAAAAGGAATTGCTCAAGAATGGGCGGATATTTTATCTGAAATACTAGTTGATAACAAAATAAATTAAATAATATGGCTAAAATAATAAACAACATTACGGATTTGCCAAAAGACATTGACAATTTGCTACGAGAAGCACAAACGGTAGCTAAAAATGCGTATAACAAGTATTCAAATTTTTTAGTTGGTGCAGCAGTAATGACTAAATCGGGAAATGTCTATAAAGGGACATTCCTAGAAAACTCATCGTTCGGTTTGACTATTTGTGCAGAACCAGCGGCAATAATGGCAGCCAATTCAAATGGAGATTTTGAAATATCATCTATCGCAATCGTAGGAGGCGACCCTATGGTAAAAGATGAGGGGGAACCCGTAACACCTTGTGGAAGATGTCGGCAAATTATATATGAAGCATCTACTGTTAGTAGATTTGATATTGATATATATTGCTCTAACTTAAATCTTTCAAAAGTATTAATCACAACAATTAGTGAATTATTGCCCTTACCCTTTTTTAAGACTGACTTTAGCAATTAAATTGTATGCTTGATGAATTGTCTGAAAGAATTAATGTGTCATGAAAATGGACAGACTCTAGCCCTTAGTTTATCGTCATGCGGGACTTAATCTCAGCTTGACAGTTCGTGCGGACTTAGTCCCGCTACATTAAAGAGTTAGCTCCGGCAAGCTATTTATAGCTTCCTCTTTCAATTTATCAACTGCTCGAGTGTATTTTTCCGTATGTTTCAACCCGCTGTGTCCTAATAAACTGGCAACTGTTTTGATATTAGCCCCATTGTTCAGAATATTTACGGCAAAAGAGTGTCGGGCGCAATGCCAACTGATGTGTTTATTTATACCGGCTCTTTTTACCCAGCGTTTTACTGATTTACAACAACTCTCATAAGAAGGTAGAACGAAAACAGAATTATCCAATTTTCCGTCTTCCGGAGGATTACCGATAAGGGAAAGTAATCCGTCATTTAATGGAATTACAACCCCGCTACTTGCCGAATGTCCTTTTGTCTTATTCTGTTCAAACTTCAATAGACGATTGGAAAAATCGACACTTCGGAAAGTTAAATCCTTAACGTCGCAAAATCGCAAACCACAGTACAGACAAAATATGAAAGCCCTTCTTACATTGGGGTTTTCATGGTCATAATGGCAATTTATCAGAGTTTGTATTTCTTCAAGCGAAAGTATGTCTTTGCGTAGTATTTGTTCGTCCACTTTACATTGAACACCCTTACACGGATTTTTTATGATCATATCTTGTTCTATGGCTGCATTGATGACTTTCTTGAAGCGTTGATAAATACTTTTTGCACCCTCTCCGACACTTCTGCTTTGTAGGTATTCGACAAATTCCGTCATTAGTTCTTTATTCAGATGCTCCGCTCGGATGTTAAACTCATAGACCGGATATTTTTCTTTCAGAAAATCTTTGAACCGGCTAAGAGCTATTTGAACCATGCGTATATCTTTCTTTGTATAGCTGTCAATATAGGATTGAAAGTAGTCAAGGAAATTCACATTGCGTTCCTTTCGTAAGCGATATCCGCGAGAACTCTCTTTTAGTTCCTGTTCTCTCTCCGCTCGGATTTTCATGGCAAGCGCCAACGTTTCCTTGTTGCTTTGTCTCTCAGTAGCCGTACGAGGTCTATCGAGTAGATATAAGCTAAGATTTTCCTTTCTCCGGTGGTGTTTTATCTTGGATTTAGGTTTTCCTTTCATTGCTCCGGTTTCGTAGTACACCTGATTGCCATTCTCGTCCAAAACAGGAGTTTCTTCCCGACCGAGATAATACTCCAGATAGAGACTTATTCTTCCGTCCGCAAGCTTGTTTTGCTCTAATTTCGGGTTTTCCTTGACTTTATTTTCTATTTTTGCCATAGTTTTCTGTTTAATACCAATTTGTGATACTCAAACCGGATGAATATGTTTTTAATTGATTCTCAATGTTTTACTTTGGTTGCAAAGATAGTAAATAATTCCGAATTTCAAAGTGTACTAAAAGTGTACTACATGACAAAAAACAGGCAAAAATAGAGTAAAATAATAAACAAGTGAAAATTATATTATATTGAAGTACAGTAATATATATTCTTTTGATTTCTTATTTTTTCACGGTTACGTACTGGCTCTGGGTACGATTAGAAAACGCTAAATTATTTAGAAATAAAGATTTAGCGTTTTAATTTTTGCCGGCGTGTCCGCAATTTGTCCGCATTTAAACCAGAAATTGCTATGAGAGCAACGGTTAATGTCTTGTGTTACAAGTCAAAAACACTTTCGAATGGTGAAAAACCATTGGTGATTCGTGTCTGTAAAGACGGAAAGAAGAAAATATTTGAGTCTTGGTATATCTTAAGGTTTAGACCGGTTCTTTTAAGAAAAACTCTTCAAAAGATATCTTGTTCTGAATTGCCGTTATCTTTGCTGATATTATAGTGCCAATTTGATATGTGTTAAAATTGTATATTATGTTAGTAATAAGCAGTAGAGAGTTTCGAAACAAGCAAACCAAATATGAGGACTTTATATCCGGAAAAGAAATTAAAAAGCGGCTTTATTTTATGCAAAACCTTAGAGGTTGTTTAAATTTTATATTTTGATTCTATTAAGCATAATTCTAATCATCGCCAAATAGACAAAAGCCACACTGCAATCGACAATGACCTCATAGTCTT
>JGI994J12354_10004198_pt1 | contig 13075 bp, 13 predicted proteins | sample IntmicLarv3ML3BL_FD_12354 | JGI IMG/M metagenome (IMG submission 12354)
GTGCTGTTAATAATCACTAAATCCTACTACTGCATTTAATGGTGTTCTTATTTCATGACTCATACTTGATAAGAAGTCTGTTTTTGCTGCATTTGCTTTTTCTGCATAGTCTTTGGCTAGATTTACTTCTTCTAACATTCTTAAGTCTGGGTTTTCTATGGTATGATACATTAAATAATTTATGAAAGTTATTGTTATAGAGATTATCATTAGATAAGGATTATATTGAAACAAAAGCATTAAAAAGAAAATTAAAACGATTATTACAAAAATAGGTATATATCTTTTATCTAAATTTTTAATCTTAGTTACTGATATTAAAATAGCTCCAATTAAATATAAAGCTGATGTTACATATATTGGAATAAGTGCTGTGCCTCCAATACTTATTTCACCTGCGGCTTCAATAATATCAATTTTTAAAATGAAAGTCATAATAATTACAAGAATATCAATTGATAATATAGTATAAAAATATGTCTTAATTGCTTTGGCATTCTCTTTTATTTTAGGAAAAGAAATGAGCACTACATAACTAAATAAACAAGTACAAATAGTTAATAATAATGCAAAATCGATTCTATTTAAAAAATAAACTAGTTGCAATTTATCAGAAAGGTCTGTCAATGTACAAAAACGCAAAATGGTAGCAATAATACTATCAAAAGCACTACAGATTATCATAACAAAATATAATTTATTTTCTAATAAATCAACTCTTTTTTTTGCCATAAAAACAAATAATAATAGTAACGAAAAAAAGACTGCACAAATTGGTAATTGAAAAGAACTCATAACATCACCTATTGTAATTATAACATGGTAAGAATAAAAAAAGAATATTAATTTATACTCTCTCTTATCTTCTCATTTAATTATTTAAAACCATTACTTTTTTCAAAACTGGACCATTGTCTATATTAACTTGTGTATTAAATACATGATGTGGTTCCCAAACTGTTTTATCAACAAATGGTGCTTTACTTTCAACCACTCTATCATAACATTTTACTTGCCCAATTAAGGATTCAACATGCTCATTCCATGCTTGAACTACTGGATTACAATAATCAATTGGTTTACCATGAACTGCTTGACCTAGTGGAGAATTATAATAATTATTCCATGTTCTTTCTTTATCAGTGCTTCTTGGTATGTTATCACGCTCTCTTGCATAAACAATATCATCATCACGACTTAAATTATCTTCCTTGTTGTTAACTATTGCAACTTCTCTCATTAATTCCCATTGTGCAGTTGCCATTTTATCACGCAATATTTGAATTCCTTCTTCTTTACTATATTGGGTAATATCAAAGGCTTCATCAAGTATTGAGTAACAAGTATTACCATCAATTAAAGTAGCCACTGGTGCTACTAAACCACCTGTTTCTTTTGCAACATCATATATACCAGAATAAATTTTTAACATCAATTCATTCATTGATGTATTCCAAACACCTTCTGGAAAGAATATAAGATTTGATCCAAGCTCTTGTGCATAAACCATTTTAGGATGTGAAGATTTTCTGCTCTCTGGATTTGTTCTGTCAACAATTATGGAACCAACCGCCCATGCTGTTACACCATCAATAGTATTATAAAACTGTGGCATACTACCAAACAATATATAGCCATGATCATCAATAGTTGCTATGGTACATGCTACATCATCCTTAAAACCATGGGTTGGAGCATAAATAATTGGTCTGTCTTTAGGCATTTCTGCTTTACTAATCCTATTCATTTTATAAGGTATCAACTTAGGAAGTGCTTTTCTAATAATTGGATTAATTTTTTGCCTACGCATTACTCCATTTTTAGATAATACATCTTCTGGTTTGTTACTTTTTAAATAATTTAAGAAAAAATTACGATTACCAAAAGCTTCTTGAGTTTTAGTACCATTTAAAGAGCTTAACCCTTCGTTTGATATATCTCTTACAGCTTTGGGAACAGCATATGCTTTTACAATATATTCTGAACTTTGATAATATGCCTTTAGTTGTTCATAATATAGGAGTTTTTCATTGGAAGATAACGCATATTCTTCATCATCAGATAATATTCTAAAATCTACAGGCAATAATTCAAAATCAGCAGCTACTGGTAAGTCATCAATTTCATAATCTCTTAATATTTCCATACCCATTCCCCTTTAATTGGCAGTATAATATCATATTTATTAGATATTAGCAACGTTTTTTTATAAATACACTCATAAAAATTAATTTTAAGTTAACATCTTTTTTAGTTTATTTCATATATTTCATTGATGTTTATGTTTTCATTAAAACCATCTTTTACATATAGTTTTAATAATGTATCACCAATATTAACTACATCTCCAACTATTTTTTCTAATACTATTCCAACACTATGGTCGATTGTATCTTCTTTTGTTTTTCTTCCAGCTCCAAGGGATACTGATAATTCTCCTACTTTTAGAGCATTTATAGCTCTTATGGTTCCTTCTTTAGTAGATTTTATTTCAACTATATTATCACTTACTTTCATATTATTTATATCACCATCTTGATATTTAACAAATTCACAAAACTTATTATAGGCTTTGCCTTTTTCTACTACTTCTTGTGCTTCTTTTAATGCTTCCTCTACCGATATTCCTTTACCCATACTAATCATATTACTTGATATTTCAAGGCAGACCTCTAGTAAAGTTCCTTTTACTTTACCTAATAATAAATCCATAGATTCTATTACTTCTAAGCTGTTACCAACATTTCTTCCAAGAGGATTATCCATATTTGTAATAAGACATCTTACTTCCCTATTATATTTTTTACCTATTGCAATCATTAATCTTTTTAACTCTTCAGCATCACTCATAGTTCTAGCAATAGCACCTTTACCTGTTTTTATATCAATAAGTATTTTAGTAGCTCCACTAGCTATTTTTTTACTCATTACACTAATTGCCACTAATGGGAGTGACTCAACTGTTCCTGTTACATCTCTTAATGCATAAATCTTTTTATCCATTGGTGCTAAATTTAATGTTTGACCTATAACTGACATACCTACAGCTTTTAATTCTCTTATAAACTCTTCATTAGATAAAGATATTTTAAAACCTGGAATACTCTCTAGTTTATCAGTGGTTCCTCCTGTATGACCTAGTCCTCTTCCACTCATTTTTGGAACAATAACTCCACAAGCAGATACAATTGGTGCGATAATTAAAGTTGTTTTATCTCCTACTCCACCTGTCGAATGCTTTTCAACGGTTGTACCAAGTTCATTTAAATCTAGAATATCACCACTTTTAATGAATATATCTGTAAGTTCTAAAACTTCTTCATCATTCATTCCATTAATGCAAATAGTCATTAATAAAGAAGACATTTGATAGTCTTTAACTTCATCTTTTATATAACCATTAAATGCATATTCTAACTCTTCTTTTGAAAGAATACCCTTATTTTTCTTTTTGTTAATTATGTCTACTATATTCATATTATCACCTATATTGATTATAACAAAAATTTGGCAAAAAAAAAGAGAAAAGAATGAATTAACATCCTTTTCCCGAGTTACTAATCAATACTAAGAAAAAACCTTTGTAATATCCTACTTCTTATTCATAAACTATTACATAAATGAAATAAACTTCTTTCGCATTAACTAATAACTCAACTTAGGCCCACCAAATATCCAAAACACTGAACGTTCCTGCCGATAATTCTATTCCGGGTAGTTTCATCGGGAGCATTTCAAATATAAGTATAGGTTTGGCAATTGATCCAAAATGCAACATCTTCTGTACGCATCCTTATGATAGAATCATACCATTTTTTTTTATGATTGTAAATAGTTTTTTAAAAAAAAAATAAATTTATAGAGATACCTCAGTATCTCTATCTTATTTTATTATTAATTAATTTAATTATTCTTTCTGGTTCTTCTAATAATTGTTCATAAAGCACTGCATTTTTTCTTAATTCTTTAATTAATGCTATTTCTTCTTCTGATGCCTTTACTCCATAACTAGAATCTGTATCAGAAACTATATACTGATTCATTCCCATTAGATAATCAAGTGACACATTAAAAAAGCGTGCTAAATCAATAACTGTTTCAACTGATGGTGTTCGTGTTCCATTTTCATAACAACAAATACTTACCTTTGTAACATTTACTGCTTCCCCCAATTGTTGTTGAGTTATTTTCTGATTTTTTCGTAGTTCTTTTAGTTTTTTTCCAAACAAAACCATATTATCACTCCTAAATTAATTTCATTATATTCAAAACATCTCTAATTTTGTTTGAAGTTAACTAAATAGGAACTTTTTTTGTTTTTTCTATTTACGAACTACTTTTTTCATTGTCATCTTTATTTGAAGATAAGAACGTAACTCTTTCTGCAACTACATCTGTGTAATATTTCTTTGTTCCATCTTCAATATCTACTACTCTACTTTGTACTCTTCCTTTAACACCAAGTATGTTACCTTTTTTACAATATTCTGCTGTATTTTTAGCTGATGTATCCCACAGAGAACAATTGATAAAATCAGTTTCATATTCTCCATTAGAGTTTTTGAACCCTCGTGGAATTGCTAAAGTAATATTAGATACCTGTTTGCCACTTTCTGTTGTATTAACTTCAGGGTCTCTTACTAATCTTCCAACTAAAATTATTTGATTTAAAATATTAATTCCTCCTTTCATGCGAATACTTTAACAGGTAATTTTATAGTGTGCAAATCGCCTAATTTAAGTTTTTTAGCACATAAAAAAGAGAAAATTTAATTTTATGATATACATAATTAAATTTTCTCCAATATTTTAATTTTAATTCATAAAAATATAAGTTTTTATAAATTATTTTTTAATAGTTGATTTAGTTCAACTGCATATTCCATAGGTAGTTCTTCTCTAAACTTTTCTATGAACCCTAGAACAATTAATTCAGTTGCTTTTTCTTCTGTTATTCCTCTACTCATTAAATAGAATAACTTTTCTTCACTTATCCGTGATACTGTGGCTTCGTGTTCTATGTTACTTGTGTCATTTCTACAAACATTAGTAGGATAAGCATCACTTTTAGATTCAGAATCTAGAATTAAACTGTCACATTTAACTATCGCTTTACTATTTGTTGCACTTTCTTTAATATCAACAGTTCCTCTATAAGTAGCATTACCACCAGTTCTGGCAATACTTTTAGATACTATGTTACTTTCTGTATTTTTACCTAAATGTATCATTCTGGCTCCACTATCTTGTTGTTGGTTATTAGTTGCTACACTTATTGTAATGCAAGTTCCTTTTGATCTATCTCCTTTTAAAACACAGCATGGATATTTCATTGTAGCAAGACTTCCTATATTACCATCAATCCATTCCATAACTCCATCACTATCAACTAAAGCTCTTTTAGTGACTAAGTTAAGGACATTGGTAGCCCAGTTCTGGATAGTTGTATAGCGACACTTACTTTTCTTACCTACATATATTTCAACAACTGCTGCATGAAGTGATGAGTCTGAATAAGTTGGTGCTGTACATCCTTCTACATAATGAAGCTCACTATTATCATCTACTATTATAAGTGTTCTTTCAAACTGACCCATATTTTTAGAATTAATTCTAAAATAACTTTGAAGTGGTCTGTCTAGTTTTGTATTAGGAGGTATATAAATGAAACTTCCTCCACTAAATACAGCACTATTAAGGGCGGCAAATTTATTCTCACTATTTTTAACAATAGTTCCAAAATATTTTTTTACTATATCTTGATGATTTTTCATAGCATCTTCTATCGATGTAAATATAACTTTTTTATCTTCTAATTCTTCTATCATATTGTGATATACTACTTCACTCTCATACTGAACACCCATGCCATCTAGATGTTTTTCACTTTCTAATACTCCTAGGGAATCAAGTTCACATTTAATATGACTTGATACATTGTTCCAGTCATCTTTCATAGATACTTCACTTGATTTATAATATATTACTTTATTAAAGTCGATATCATAAGTTGGTCCAAAAGCAGGCATGTTTAATTTTTCAAAATGTTTGAAACTATCTAACCTATAGTCTAATATCCAGTTGTCTTCTTTTTTTACATTAGAAATATTCTCAATATTATTTTTACTTAAACCTGTTATTTCCATTATATCACCCTAATTCATTGTTCTTTTGCTATATTCATTATCTTCTTCATTGAATCAGCTGGAAGAAGTGCACATCTTTTACGACTTGGTTGTTTATAAGTTTCATTATAAACTTGTAGTTCTTCTAACACTGTTTCATCATATGGTTCTTCATTAATCATTCTTTCATAGTTACTTATTATTCCTTTAGCATCTTCGACTGTTTTACCTATTAAAGTTCTAATTATAAGTGATGTTGCCGAAGTACATATAGCACATGCTTCTCCATCAAATTTAACATCAACTATTTTATTGTTTTTAATTTTTGCCATCATATCTATATTATCTACACAAGAAGTACTTCTTGTATTTATTTTAATATATGATTCATCTTTAATTAATCCCCTATTCATTGGATTTTGATAATTATCAAGAATGATTTCTCTTTTTAAATTATTATCCATAATTCCACCTCTTATTCTTTTTTAGACTACAGTATCTAATAGCTTATCTTGTTGCATTAATGCTTCTACTAACTTATCTATTTCTTCTTTTGTGTTATATAAGTATAAACTTATTCTGCAAGTATTAGTAACAGTTAACGCTTCTTTTAATATTTTAGCACAATGATTACCTGCTCTAACACATATTTTGTATTGATTTAAGAAAATGGCAACATCTTGGCTGAAGTAATCACCAACATTAAATATTAAAATTCCAGTAGAATCATTATTATTGTATGTTTTAATATTAGGCACTGTTTTTAATTTTTCTAATAGATATTTCTTTAGTTTAACTTCATGTTCATGTATTTTATCAAGACCTATTTTATTTAAATAAGCAATAGCTGCTCCTAATCCGATAACACCTGCAATATTCTGCGTTCCATCTTCTAAGCGTTCTGGTAATGGTTTTAATTCATATTCACCTTTACTATCAAAATAAGCATTCATTCCTCCACCATAACATATTGGTAACGTTTTATCTAATAAATCAAAACGTCCATATAACACACCTGTTCCTGTAGGACCTAGCATCTTATGTGCTGAGAATGTTAAAAAGTCTATATTGCACTTTTCTACATCAGTTATTAAATGTCCTATGCTCTGTGTAGCATCTACTACTAGAAGTACGTCTTTTGTTTTACATAACTTACCTATTTCTTCTATTGGTCTTATATCTCCAATTGCATTAGTTATGTGGGCAAGAGATATAACTTTTGTTTTACTATTTATTGTCTTTTCTAAAGTATCATAAGTTACTTCATAATTTTCATCTAAATCTAAATATTTTATTTTTATTCCTATATTTTTCTCTAATATAAGCCATGGAAGAATATTGGATGCATGTTCACTTTTTGTAAGTATGACTTCATCTTCTTTTTTTAGGTAATTTGCCATAAACCCAAATATAATCATATTTAATGATTCTGTAGCTCCACTTGTAAATACTATTTCTTCACGTCTATTTGCATTTATAAAATCTTTTACTAAATCTCTTACACCTTCATATTTTTTATCAACAATTAAACTGTTATCATAGTCACCTCTATGGGCATTAGCAGTATATTCTGTATAGTATTTAACAGTTTCATCTATGATGCTTTGAGGTTTCATAGTGGTTGCAGCATTATCAAAATAAATAATACTTGTATCTAATATAGGAAAATCTTCCCTATTCATAATTCACCTCCCAACTATATGTTTTCAATTTGTTTTAAAAAGACTTCTAGTTCGTTTTCATCAAGTTCCATTGTTCCTAGCATAAAACCCTTAATTAAAAGTTCATTACATACTTTTTCAGTTAATCCTCTGGATTTTAAATAAAATACTGCTTCTTCATCAAAGGTACCAATGTATGCTGCATGAAAAACATCAACTAAGTTATTATCTACAATTAGATTTGGTGAGATAAAGCTTTTACCATTTTTCATATTTATTATTTTGTTATCTTGATTTGATGAGCATTCCTTACATTCTTTATTAATATCACCATTAACCATAATATGTAAACTTCTATCATTAACATTTATACCATGATTAACAATTTTGCTCTTAGTATTATCGCATTTATGCACTATATTTTGAACATAAACATTGTCACAGTAATTAATAATACTGCTGTTATATGTAACACTAGCTCCATATCCTATTAAATTAACAGTAGTACTGTCACTTGAATCAGTTGTTAATTTGTTGACTATTAATTGTGCTCCACTATGTATGTTATATGTTATTTTATTTGATGTTGATGTGCTTGTTTCAAATACTTTTAGATTTTGATGTTCCATTACTTCTATATTTATTACTTTACTTTCGTCTTTAAGATCAATTTTAATGTATGTATCTTCAGTAACAAAATAATCATTTATATCATCGTCGTTACTTATTACTATTTTATTCATAATCTTCATCACGACCTATAGTACTTGCACCAGTATATCCACTTTTTTCTATTTCTAATGCAAATTCATAGTCACCTGTCTTAACAATTTTACCATCTACCATCATATGAACAAATGTTGGCCTGATATATTCTAGTATTCTAGAGTAGTGGGTAATCATTAATACTGATGCTTCTTTATGCTCTTCAAGATATTTATTAACATTGGTACAAACTATTCTTAAACTGTCTACATCAAGTCCTGAATCAAGTTCATCTAAAATAATAAATGTTGGTTCAAGTAATTTTATCTGAAGGACTTCATTTTTCTTTCTTTCACCACCTGATGATCCTTGATTAATAAAACGATGAACTTGGTCTTCTTTAATACTTAAATCTTTTGTAAACACATCTATTTTCTTTATAAAATCATATAATCCAATTTGGGTTTCTCTTCTAGAGTTTAGTGCTGTTCTTAAAAATTCACTATTAGTAACACCTTCAATGCTAATAGGACTTTGCATTGCTAAAAACATACCTAGTCTACTTCTTTCATCAGTTGTTTTATCTAATATATTTTTATCATTAAATAATATTTTACCACTAATGATATTATAAGAAGGACTTCCCATCAATACTTTTGATAAAGTACTTTTACCAGCTCCATTAGGACCCATTATTGCATGCACTTCTCCTGGTTTTATTTCTAGTGAGAAGTCATTTAAAATATTAGTACTACCCACTTTTGCATTTAATTTATTTATTGTTAGCATATATCCACCTCTTTGTACAACACAAATATTATATCATAGTTATTTTAAATTTGAGCGAAAAAATAACTATAAAGTGTATATAAAATTAGATATTAATACATAATTAAAATGATATTGCTGATATCCACAAAAAAGGAATAGACTACCTCTATTTCTTTTTGTATTTATTATTAATTTTTGTGTTAATGATTTGATTACAATATTACCTTTTATGTTATATATGACTATTTTGAAGTCATATTTGCTTGGTTGATACTTAAAACGTTATTTATTCGTTCATCTAATACTTTTGATAATTCTTCTTTTTTATCATCTTTTGTACAGTCAAGTATTGTGCTTTTAAAGCTTGTTGTTAATTCATAAATTATATTACTGGGTTTATCCTCGTTTTTTTGTTCTTCAAGATGATTGCAGAAGCAATCAATAATACATTCAGTTATATAATCTTTGTTACTTGAGAATGTATGGTCATCTATTACTAACTGAATCAAATCATAGTCATTATTACTTTTTTCGTATACTTTTGATATAAAATTTTTATCATTAATATCTATAAATGTTGATAATATTTTTATGTAATTTGTGGAATGGTGGTTTAGTTTAATTTCATCTTTATTCTTATATTCGTTTACAATATCACCAAATGCTTCTGTTTTGGAATTATAGTTATCAAATACATTGGCACTAGCATGAAAATAATCTAATATTGTTTTTCTTTCATGAGATGATATTCTAGGTGTGTTTTTTAATAATTCAAATCTAAAATTTCTTATTTCTTTTAATTCTTCTTCAGATAATACCCCTTGATAACCTTTATTTTTTAAATTACCAAAGTACATATCTATAATTTCTGAAAAAACTGCTCTACCATCTTCATTTTCGTGATGTCCTTGATCCATCATTTTGATAATTGGTGTTCCTGGTTTATATTGGTCAAATAGTTTTTGTAAACTAGAGTTTGGTTCTTCCATAAATATTCTAGTTAAAATTTGTGGGTCGATAAACTCGGTTAGTGTTTTTACATAGTAGTATTCATTATACGAAACACTATCAAAAGAAGGATTGTATATATCTTTAAATTGCTTCTCTAACCAAGTGGTCATTCCTTCATTTATTGCCATTCCATGTAAGGTATATTTATTCATAAATCCTAAATATTCCTGATGATCAGATAAACGATGAATAGTTTCGTGTATGTCAAGTCCTTCATCAAAATCATTTGCATATTCATCTCTTATTACTGATGAAAGTGGATAAAAATAATAAGCATTAGTTAATGGTGTTATTTTAGTGAATAAGTTACTCTTGTGTTTTACAATTAAATAATTGAATGGTTCTTCGTTTATAGTAACTCCTGGAAAGTTTTCTTTTATGGCACTCATTGTTTGAGATATCTCTGATTTAACACTTTCATCAATAAATACTTCATCTAAAAAGCCTATTCTAATAGAAGTTCCTAAATCTACACCTTGAAGTTTTAGCATAATAGTTTCAGTTAGTCTTGATAAAGGACTTGTTTGCTCATATCCCTTAACTTGGTCATGAACTATGTCTAAAAATTGTGCTCCTAATAATGGAATTGATATAAGACCCGCAACAGCAATTCTTTTTAATATCATACCACCTGATGATATTTTAATGTTTGTTTTTTTAGATTTTAATTCTAATATTGTTTTTAAACCTATACGTTGTTTTATTTCATTACCAAATGAATCTACTCCAACTAACTGTTTAGAAATAGGATTGTATGTTCCATAGGCTATATCATTTAAATTGCTAATTTCCATATAAATACCTTCTTTTACTAATATTAGTATACCTTATATTTGAAAATTTTTGTATTTTTTTATGAAATTACTATGATTAAATGTCTACTATATCAATAATTATTGATTAGATTTTATAATTGATTTATAATTGTTATGGAGGTACTTATGGAATGTACATTTTGTCGAATTATTAAAGGAGAACTACCTAGTTATCTTATTTATGAAGATGAATTTGTTAAAGTTTTACTTGATATTAACCCTGTTACGAATGGTCATACGTTAATAGTTCCTAAAGAGCATTATGATAATGTTCTTGATTTGCCAGATGAAATTGATCAACATATTCATAATCTTACTAAGAATCTTTATAGACAATATAAGGATAAACTTGGTATAGAGGGGCTTACTATAATTAATAATAATGAACTTGGGCAAGACATTAAACATTATCATTTGCATTTAATACCTAGATACTTTGATGATACTTTTGTGCAAAGTTTTAATAATAGTACACCTAAGCCTTTATCAGAAATTACAAACATGATTAATAATTAAAGTAAAAAGAGATGTGCAATCTCTTTTTTTACCAAGTAGTCATACAACTACCAAGAATTATAACTAATAAGATGTATAAAACAATGATGAAAACAAAGTTATTTGTTCCATTACAGCAGTTTTCTGCTATAGGTTGGCAATTCATATTTTAACCTCCTTCTATTTAGATAGCAGCTCCTAGAATTATTACTAATAAAATAAATAAAACTAATATGAAAGAAAATGATGATGTGCTATTATGCATATTTTATCCTCCTTTTTTATTATTCACATTATTTTATGGTATTTTATTAAAAAGGTTCGGACTAATATGAAATTTGCTTAAAATAATTGTATTTTACTTTTCTATTTGCTATTATATATATGTACGTTTGAGAAGGAGTGAAATAATGAAAAAATTGTTAATGCTTGCAGGCATTTCGTTACTGTTTGTTACAGGATGTGGTGTTGCAAAAATGGAGAATGGTGATGATGCTGTTGCTTCATTAGATAGTGGGAAGATTTCTATAAATGATTTATATGCAAAAATGAAAGATGATTATGCACTTAATATATTGCTTGATATGATTGATACAAAATTATTGGATGATATATATAAGAGTGATGCTGAAGAACAGGAATATATTGATGGAGCAGTACAGCAAGTTCAATATTATCAACAATTAATGGCAGAACAATATCCAACTGTTGATCAATTTCTTCAAGCTAATTATGGAATGCGTGATTTGGAGGCTTATAAAACTTATATTAAATTATCATATAAGAGAAGTAAAGCTGTTGAGGATTATGCTAAAAAATTAGTAACTGAAAAAGAGATAGAAGACTATTATGCTAATAAAGCAATTGGGGACATTAGTGCAAAACATATCTTAATTAAAGTTAATGTTGCTAGTGATGATACTGAGGATGAAAAAGAGAAAAAAGATAAAGAAGCATTAGATAAAGCTAAGAGCATCATTGCTGAACTTAAAGCTGGTAAGGTGTTTGATGATTTAGCTAAAGAATATTCTGATGATGGCTCTGCTAAAGATGGTGGTAAGTTAGATGATTTCAATCGTGGTGACATGGTAACTGAATTTGAAGAAGCTGCTATAGCCCTTAAAAAAGGGGAATATTCAACTGAACCTGTTAAGACTGAATTTGGATATCATATAATTTTAAAAGTTAATCAAAAAGAAAAACCAAAATTAGAAGATATTAAAGATGATATTATTCAAGTAGTTTCTGAAGAAAAGATTGCTAATGATACAAAAAGTTCTACAAAGGCTTTAATTGAATTTCGTAAAGATCATAAAATTAAAATTGAAGATTCTGAGTTAAATAAGCAATATAAAAGATTTGTAGAAAATTACTAAAAAGATAGAAAAAATTCCACTGTTATTAACTTAAGGAATTAAAAAATAAAAACAATTTTACGGAAAGTAAGGTTGTTTTTTTAAAACAGAGTTATAATTAAGATAGAATAAAAAGA
>JGI994J12354_10004199_pt1 | contig 13073 bp, 13 predicted proteins | sample IntmicLarv3ML3BL_FD_12354 | JGI IMG/M metagenome (IMG submission 12354)
TTCTTGAACAGGTAGAAAGCATGTTCAAGTATTCTGCCGCTATTCTTGATAATGATTATTACGCAAAGGTCATAAAAAAATGATAGACATATCTGTTAAAAACCTTAATAAAAGCCTTTGAGGTCGATAAAAACATCCTTGATGGCTTGAGTTTTGAAATAAACTCCGGCGAGAAAGTCTGCCTGCTTGGTAAAAACGGAGCCGGAAAAACAACTCTCTTTCGTCTGCTTGTTGGTGAAATTTCAGAAGATGAAGGCGATATCGTAATTGCTCCCGGCAAGCGCATCGGTCTGATTTCTCAAATACCGAACTATCCTGAGCATTACACCACTGAGGACGTTTTACGTGATGCACACAGCAAAGTTTACGAAATAGGCCGGCGCATGGAGGAACTCAGCCATTTAATGACTGATGACAGTTCTCCTGAAATTCTCAACGAATATGGCCGTCTCAGCGCAGATTTCGATATGCTTGGCGGATACAGCATCGAAATTGAACGCAATAAAGTTGCTAACGGTCTTGATATTTCCCCTGCAATGCGTACACAGCCTTTTTCTTCACTGTCGGGGGAGAAAAAACACGTGTCAATCTGGCAAGGCTTATTCTTGAGGATACTGATATCCTTCTTCTTGATGAGCCTACAAACCACCTGGATTTGAATGCCACAGAGTGGCTTGAAGAATACTTGCTGAAGTTCAAAGGCTCTGTTCTTGCTATATCCCATGACCGCTTTTTTCTTGACCGCATTGCCGGGCGTACAATTGACCTCGTCAACGGTAAAGCCGAATTCTACAGCGGAAACTACAGCTTCTATGTTATTGAAAAACAGCGCCGATATGATGAGCAGCTAAAGCAGTATGAAAAAGAGCAAAAAGAGATAAAAAGGCTGGATGAATCAGCCCGCAGGCTTTATCAGTGGGGTACCGGCAATGAGATGCTCATGAAAAAGTCCTTTGCGATTCGGTCACGTATTGAACGAATGCAGAAAACAGACCGGCCTGAGCATGAAAAAAACATGAAAACACGTTTTAGCTCCAAGGATTTTCGCGGTGATGAAGTGCTGCTTGTGCGGGATTTGTCAAAAAGCTATGACGAACGCAAACTTTTTGAAACACCGGAACTGCTTATTCAAGGCGGCGAGCGAATTGCGCTTATTGGAGACAATGGTACCGGCAAGTCAACTTTTATCAAGCTCATTATGGGTGAGGAAGTTCCAGACAGCGGGTTTTGCCGCCGCGGACCTTCAGTAAAAACTGCTTACTTACCGCAGATTGTTGCATTTGAAAGCGAAAACCGCAGTGTTCTTGATACGGTTATATATGAAACGAACTGCACTCCGCAAACAGCCAGAAATCGTCTTGGTGCATATAAATTTTCAGGCGAAGATGTGTTCAAGCCTGTTTGGGCGCTATCAGGCGGAGAAAAAAGCCGTCTTAGGCTCTGCATTCTGATGAATGAAGAAATCAGCTTTTTGATTCTTGACGAGCCTACAAACCATCTAGATGTCTCCAGCAGAGAGTGGATTGAGGAGTGTTTGGAAGAATACGACGAAACTCTCCTGTTTATCTCTCATGACAGATATTTTATCAGCCGTTTCGCAACTCGCATTTGGGAACTCTCAGACGGTACAATAACTGACTATAGAGGGAGCTTTGATGAGTACCGGCAATTAAAGGAAAGGCAGAAAAATTTACAGCAAATTGTCAAAAAGGATACAAAGAGCAAGGATAATAGAAAAAAGGCTTCTATGAGTGTGGAAAAACAGCTTTTAAAGCTGGAACGGGAAATCGAGAAAGCTGAAGAAAGAATCAACAGCTTCGATATCGAAATTGAAACGTTTGCCTCAGATTATGAGAAGCTATTAGAACTTTCGGAGAAACGTTTGTCGGCGGAAGCTGAACTGGACGAATTATATCTCCGTTGGGAGGAGCTTTCTGTATGATTATCCTTGCCGTTCTTTGTTTTATTGCTGCAATAATTCTTGGTTTTTTTGTAATTGGTTATCCTACTACCGCAATGCTCTTTGCCGCTCTCGGCTGTCTTTTTTTAGTATTCTTCTTCTTAAAAAAGATGAAAAACCGTCGTGCCGCTGATATTATAAAGCGAATTATCTATGTTTTGCTTGTAATCGGGATTGTCATGATAATTGTGGCAGAGATTCCTATAGTGACCAATTCTAAAACTGATGCCAATTCCGAAGTTGACTATCTCGTAGTTTTAGGCGCCGGACTTCGTGGGACTACCCCGTCTTATGTACTCGTCGACAGGTTGCGCGCCACTCTAAATTATCTTGAGACTTATCCAAACACCATTGCCATTGTTTCCGGTGGTCAGGGTCCCGGTGAGGACATTACCGAGGCTGAGGCTATGAGGCGGTGGCTGGAAAACAGAGGCATTGATCCTAGCCGCATTATTAAAGAAGATAAATCCACCAGCACTTATGAAAATTTAAAGTTTTCTTTTGAAATCATGGAAGACCACAGCGACGGAGACCCAACAGTCGCCATTGTGTCCAACGAATTTCACCTTTACAGAGCAAAATATATGGCCAAAGAACAGGGCTATGATGTAAAGGTTATTGCAGCAGAAACCTATTCTCCGGTGCTAAAACTCAATTATTTTATTCGAGAAGCTTTTGCCGTTTGGTACATGTGGGTATTTTAATCCGGCAAGAAATGTGCTAGAATGTCCACAACCATCCTGTTTTTACGGGATAAAACATATGAGAGAAGGAAAACTCCATGCATGAGTTGATTCAAAACCGCATTGTCGTCAAGGTCGGTACCTCTACCCTCACCCATGATTCCGGGACAATCAATTTCCGGAGTTTCGATAATCTTGCCCGTGTTCTTTCTGATATTCAGAATCTAGGGTATGAGGTCATTCTAGTCTCTTCCGGTGCCATAGCCGTTGGACAAAATAAACTGCGGCTTGACGCACGACCTACGGAGCTGCGAATGAAGCAGGCGGCAGCGGCAGTCGGTCAATGTGAACTTATGCACCTCTATGACAAATTCTTCGTTGAATATGGGAAAGTTGTCGGACAGATTCTATTAACCGGTGATGACATTGAACAACCATCGAGAAAGCAAAATCTGATAAACACTTTTGACTCTTTGCTAGAGATGGGAATTATCCCAATCGTTAACGAAAACGACTCTGTGAGCTCAGCAGAAATTGAATCTGAACAAAAAATCTTCGGAGACAACGATATGCTGTCTGCCATTGTTGCTGAATTGTGCAGAGCGAATATTCTAGTATTACTATCGGATATTGACGGTCTTTATGAAAGTGATCCCCGTGAGAATCCCAATGCCCGCTTGATACGCGAAATACGTATACTTGATGATGATATCAGAACGCTGGCCGGCGGAGCAGGCTCTGCAAGAGGAACAGGCGGAATGATTACAAAGCTTGCCGCTGCAGAGCGCGTTATGAATGCCGGAATAAATATGGTCATTTCAAACGGCTCAAGACCTGAAGCTCTATATGATATTATGGAAGGAAATAATGTCGGCACCTTGTTTGTTGGGAGGAGATGAATCATGACCGCTTTGCAGATTCAGGGAGCCGCCGCAAAGTCGGCTTCCCGTGTTTTAGCAATTACAGGCACTTCACAGAAAAATGATGCTCTAAAGTCAATTGCCGATGCCCTTGATAAAAACCGTCAGCAAATTCTTGATGCTAATGCAGAAGATATGAAACGTGCTCAAGAGTCCGGAATGAGCATATCCTTACAGGACAGGCTTCTTCTGACAGATGAGAGAATTGACGGTATGATAAAGGGTGTTTTGGAAGTGGCTGCTCTTGATGACCCTATTGGCGAAGTTCTGTCCATGTCCAATCGTCCGAACGGTATGACTATCGGAAGAAAACGCGTACCTCTTGGCGTTATCGCAATCATATTTGAGGCACGCCCCAATGTAACTGTTGATGCCGCCGTTCTATGCTTAAAATCCGGCAATGCAACCATACTGCGCGGAGGAAAAGAGGCCATCAGCTCCAACATGGCACTCACTGAGATAATGCGGGGTGCTATTGCCTCAGCTTCCCTGCCGGCAGACTGTGTGTCTCTTGTTTCAAACACTGAAAGAAGCTCTGCAACAGAGCTAATGCAGCTAACTGACTATGTCGATGTACTTATCCCCCGCGGCGGTGCAGGGCTCATTAAATCAGTCGTCGAAAATGCAAAGGTGCCTATTATTGAAACCGGTGTCGGTAACTGCCACGTATATGTTGACGACAGCGCCGACCTTGAAATGGCTGCACGTATAATTCAGAACGCAAAATGTACCCGTCCATCTGTCTGCAATGCTGCTGAGACACTGCTGGTTTCAAAGTGTGTCGCGGATGCTTTTCTCCCGATGGCAAAAGAATATCTGGATAAATTCAATGTTGAAATCCGTGGGGATTCAGAGACATGCAAAATAATACATAGTGCTGTTCCCGCCACAGAATCCGATTGGGAAACAGAATTCGGTGACTACATCCTTGCAGTTAAAGTAGTTTCCGGTATTGATGAAGCTCTTGAACACATTAGCAAATACACAACCGGACATTCTGAGTGCATTGTGACCTCTGATTATAATAATTCCCAGCGTTTTTTGAACGAGGTTGATGCAGCGGCAGTATATGTAAACGCCTCCACCAGATTTACAGATGGAGGAGAGTTTGGACTTGGTGCCGAGATAGGTATTTCAACACAAAAAATGCATGCCCGCGGGCCTATGGGTCTGCGCGAACTTACAAGTTCAAAATTCATAGTTTTTGGCAATGGACAAATCAGATAATTGAAAGGATTGTAATCTATGGAATTCATCATCCTGGCAAAAGACGGAACTGACGCAGAGGCTCCCGCACGCAGGCTGGCAGCACGCCCCATGCATCTTGAGGCATTGGAAAAATTCAAGAACCTTGGACACATTGTGTACGCCGGTGCACTTTTGAGTGACGAAGGAACCATGATTGGCTCCGGCGTTATCGTTGAATTTGAGTCTGAGGAAGCGATGCGCAAGGACTGGCTTGAAAATGAACCGTATTACGTAAATAATGTGTGGCAGGATATCACAATTCTGCCTTATGCTTCAGCGGCGATGTTCCGTGAATAGAGAATCCATATAATTCTACAGATAAAAAGGACGAGAGAATTTCTTCTCTCGTCCTTCACTTTATTTACACTTTCTGTTTTCCTATATTTAAAGCCCGCATAGCATTTAATATCGCTATAACAGATACACCAACATCGGCAAACACTGCCCACCACATACTTGCTATTCCCATTGCGCCTAAGACAAGCGTGATCCCTTTCACACCCAGCGCAAACACAATATTCTGCTTAACTATGCGTATTGTTCTTTGTGATATATCAATAGCCATAGCTATTTTCGAGGGCTTATCATCCATCAACACAATATCCGCAGCTTCGATTGCCGCGTCGGAACCCAGTGCACCCATTGCAATTCCAATATCGGCTCTCGACAGTACCGGCGCATCGTTAATTCCGTCACCTGCAAAAGCCAGTGTGCTTTTCTCCGGCTTTACAGCGAGTAGTTCTTCTACTTTTAGAACCTTGTCCTCAGGCAATAATTCTGAATGAACCTCATCCACACCAAGCTCTGCCGCTACAATATCTGCAACATTTTTTGTGTCACCTGTCAGCATTACTGTCTTTTTAACGCCTTTGGATTTTAGCTCATATATAGCTTCAAGAGCATCCGGTTTCATTTCATCGGAAATAATGATATATCCGGCATAATTATCCTCCAGAGCCACGTGAACAACTGTACCTGCTGCACCGCTGTTATCATACTCGATACCGCGTTCTTTCATCAGCTTTCCGTTGCCGGCAGATACCAGTTTCCCATCTACTTTTGCTATTACGCCTCTTCCGGATATTTCTTCGACATCGGAGATCCTGCCGGTATCTATATCCATCCCCCATGCTTTCTTGAGTGAACGGGATATCGGGTGGTCGGAGTAATTCTCCGCATATGCTGCCAGAGCGAGAAGTTCTTTCTCATCCATGCCTTGAGGGTGCACGGATGAAACATTGAAAACCCCTTTTGTAAGCGTACCTGTCTTGTCGAACACAACAGTGTCCACAGCGGCAAGGGCTTCCATATAGTTTCCGCCTTTTACAAGAATTCCGCATCGGGAAGCACCGCCAATACCTCCGAAAAATGAGAGAGGCACAGATATTACCAATGCACAAGGGCATGATATTACAAGAAAAATCAGAGCTCTATGTATCCAGTCTTTCCAGTCTCCTCCAAATGCCAGAGGAGGTATAACCGCAAGCGCTACAGCCGCAAAAACCACGGCTGGAGTATAATATCTGGCAAATTTGGTTATAAAACTTTCAGCTTTTGCTTTCTTGCTGCTGGAATTTTCAACAAGATCCAGAATCTTTGATACCGTTGATTCTCCAAAGAGTTTTGTAACACGTACACGAATTAAGCCGCTTTGATTGATGCAGCCGCTGATTACCTCATCTCCGGAAATAATCTCTCTAGGGACACTTTCACCGGTGAGTGCAGCTGTATCAATGAAAGTGCTTCCTTCTACAACAACACCATCAAGAGGTATTTTTTCTCCGGGCTTTACTACAATAATTTCATCTATTATAACTTCCTCAGGGTCCACTTGGACAAGTGCGCCATCACGCTCAATGTTCGCATAGTCCGGTCTGATATCCATTAGAGAAGCAATACTCTTTCTGGATTTTCCAACAGCATAGCCTTCAAAAAGGTCGCCTACTTGATAAAACAGCATTACGGCAACGCCTTCAGGAAATTCTTTTGTGGCAAATGCGCCGATTGTAGCTATAGTCATTAAGAAATTTTCATCAAACACTTGCCCGCTTAATATGTTTCTCGCCGCACTCCATAACACATCCCAGCCAATCAGCAGGTATATTAAGAGGAAAAAAGTGAATCTGAACCATCCGTCAATCTGTATATTTACAGCGGTTACAAGCAGAATAACAGTAGCCGCAATTCTTGAGAGCATTATTCTTTGTCTTTTTGTCATAAATTTACCTTCCGGTTGCGTTTATTCTTTTTTACAGTACAACAGCACAGTCAGGCTCAACCTTCTTAATAGTTTTAATAATGTCCTGTAATATTTCTTCAAACCTTGCATCATCAGCATCAACTGTGAGCTTTTGCATCATGAAGTTAACTGTTGCATCATTTACTCCCGGAACTTTCTTGATGTTTCTTTCCATTTTTGCTGCACAATTAGCACATTCCAGATCAGTTAGTTTGTACGACTTTTTCATATTATGTAAACCTCCAAAGTTTTTTTTACTTTTCTTCGTCATTTTTTTACTCTGCCACATGCTCCATTCCCTGGTCCATAATTGTTCTAACGTGGCTGTCTGCCAGAGTATAGAACATCGTTTTGCCTTCCCTGCGGTACTTCACCAGCTTGCTCTTTTTTAAAACTTGCAGCTGGTGTGAAATAGCAGACTGAGTCATATTCAGTAGCAGTGCAATGTCTCTCACACACATTTCTGATTCGAAGAGGACATATAAAATGCGAATTCTTGTAGAATCTCCAAAAACTTTGAACAATTCAGCCAGATCAAAAAGTATCTCGTCTTCCGGCATTTCTTCCATAACTCTGGTTATCAGGTCTTCTGCTGCATGTATGTACTCAAGCTGAGGTATTATGTCTTTATTATCCAAATACAATCATCCTTTCATATGAACGAATGTTCACATGTTCATTATACTCCCTTTTCATCTAATGTCAAGTCCCAAACCAAAATTTAATTTGTTTGTTTTGCCACTTACAAAACTGTTTGATTTTCTGTATTATGCTGATATACTGAGATTATTATTGGAATGTAATGGAGGCTCTGTATACCTATGAGAAAAACTAAAATAATTTGTACATTAGGACCTGCTGTTGACAGCGAAGAAATGATCCGCGGACTTGTAAAAAATGGTATGAATGCAGCGCGCTTCAACTTTTCCCACGGAACCCACGAAACTCATCTTGCTTTACTGCACAAGCTTCATCATGTAAGAGATGAATTAGGTACGCCCATTGCCACTATTCTTGACACAAAAGGTCCGGAAATCAGAGTAAAAGGTTTCTCAACCGGACCTGTTACTCTCGAGGAAGGAATGAAATTCACACTGACCACCGACGAAATAGACGGCACACTGGAAGGTGTCTCAGTCACCTATGCAAACCTCCATAATGAGCTCTCTGCAGGTGCAACCGTTCTAATCGATGATGGTCTTATTTCTCTAAGTGTTGATGAGATAGTCGGTAATAACATCATTTGCACTGTTGTGGAAGGCGGCGTTTTATCAAGCAATAAAAGTATCAACATTCCAAATGTCAATATCCAATTACCTTCTCTAACTGATAAAGACAAAGCGGACATTAAATTTGCTGTGGAAAATGATTTTGATTTCATTGCAGCTTCATTTGTCCGTAAGGCATCTGACATTGAGGATATTCGTACTGAGCTTCGCTTACATGGAGGCGAGAAAATTCGTATTATCGCAAAAATTGAGAACCAGGAGGGTGTTGACAATCTTGATGAGATAATCAAGGCTTCTGATGGACTCATGGTTGCCCGCGGTGATTTAGGTGTTGAAATTCCTGCACATGAAGTTCCTGTTCTTCAAAAAGAAATGATTCAAAGTTGTATTTCAAAGGAAAAACCTGTTATCACAGCCACACAAATGCTAGACTCCATGATACGCCACCCAAGACCCACACGTGCAGAAGTTTCTGACGTGGCAAATGCCGTGTTCGACGGTACAAGCTGTGTTATGCTTTCCGGTGAAACTGCATCCGGTCTGTACCCCGTCGAAGCTCTTAAAACAATGGTTGATACTATCAATTCGGCAGAGAATGCGATTAACTACTGGGGACGGTTCACAAAGACAGAGTTTATAGCCGGCAAATTGATCAGCGACGCTATCAGTCACAGCTGCTGTATTACTGCTAAAGACCTCGGTGCCAAAGCTATTCTTGCCGCTACTCAATCCGGAAATACTGCCAGAGGAATCTCACGTTTCAGACCTGCCTGCCCAATCGTAGCTCTCACAACGACTGAGCGCTCCCGCAGACAGCTCGCAATAACCTGGGGCGTCCAGCCTGTTCTCTGCGGACAAGTTGACTCCACAGACCGCATGTTCTCACTCTGCGTTGACTGCACTAAAAAAGAAGGTATTGTCGATACCGGTGATCTGGTTGTTATAACAGCCGGAATTCCTCTTGGTCAAACCGGCACAACGAACCTCATTAAAGCTCAGGAAGTATTATAACTGCAGATAACAAATAAAGAGCCGGTAGATGCTTTAATATCATCTGCCGGCTTTGTATTTTTTTTGTTGATTTACAGGAGTTCATATCCGGCTTCAATGAGTGCCGCGGATATTTCTTCAGCGTGTGTCATACTTCTCGTTTCTAATACGGCATTGACAACTGCTGTATCTACTCCACCCTGCTGATCTTCACGGTTGTGGTCAATTGACATTATATTCGCACCGCTTTTTCCGATAATATCCAGCAGATTCATAAGCTGACCCGGCTTATCGGGAATACAGGTAGAAAATGCGCTCAGCCTTCCTGTTTTCACGAGTCCTTTTGTTATTACTCTGGACAATATATTAACATCTATATTTCCACCGGAGACAATGCTTACAACCTTTTTATTTTGCAAATCAAGCTTGTCAAACATCACAGCTGCCACTGCCGCTGCTCCTGCACCTTCTGAAACCGTTTTATTAGCCTCCATAAGTGTCAGTATAGCCGATGCTATCTCTCCCTCACTGACGGTCACAAGGCCGTCTACGTAGCGTCTGCAGTATTCAAAGGTCAGATCACCGGGTCTCTTCACCGCAATACCGTCTGCAATGGTTGAAACGCTTTCCAGCGCCTCTACCCTGCCGTTCTTCACAGCGCTCAGCATACCCGGCGCTCCTTTAGCCTGAACACCATATACTTTGCATTCCGGCTTAATGGATTTTATCGCATATGCGACACCGCTTATAAGCCCGCCTCCGCCGATAGGCACAACCACAGCCTCAACATCAGGCATCTGATCTAAAATTTCAAGACCAATTGTCCCCTGACCTGCAATAATTGAATCATCATCAAACGGGTGCACAAAAGTGTATCCCTCTTTTTCAGCCAGCTCCTTTGCATGAGCATATGCATCATCATATACACCCGGAACAAGTATCACCTTTCCGCCATATCCTTCTGTTGCCTCAACCTTGGAAAGCGGAGCACCGGCAGGCATACAGATTATTGATTTCACTCCCATACGTGTAGCTGAAAGAGCAACTCCCTGCGCGTGATTTCCCGCTGAACATGCAATTATTCCTCTCGCTCTCTCCTCTGCTGTAAGCCTGCTTATTTTATAAAACGCGCCGCGCAGTTTGAAAGAGCCGGTTAGCTGAAGATTTTCCGCCTTTATATACATATTTTCATTTATACTTGGTGCACTGATAATTGGTGTCAGCCTTGCCACATCCCTCAGCATGCGCCGTGCATCATAAATCATTTCAAGTGAAATACCGGTTTTTGTCATTATTACTCAACCCTTCTACAAATCCTCTTCAAGTTTCTATTGGATATTCTGCCCGAATACCGCCGATAAGTTTCGGGCGTGTGGTTGCGGCTGTTACCGCGGCTTCACCTATCTTTTTAACACCCAACCTCACCGGAACAGCCACATGCTTTAAATGCATGCCAATTAGAGTTCCGCCAATATCAATTCCGGCAGAAGCACGGATGTGCTCCACAGCGACAGGGTCTTTCATATACTCATATACAGCAGCAGCAAATGACCCGCCTGCTTTTGGAACCGGTCTGACCGACACAATCTCGTACCCATACTTTACTGCCGTTTCACGTTCTAAAATAAGTGCTCTGTTCAGATGTTCGCAGCATTGTGCCGCAATGCAGATTCCATACGTTTCAATAGTAGGAATGATGCCTTCCAGCAGGGCCTTTGCTGCCTCCGGGCTTGATCCCTGTCCGATTTTTTCACCTATTATTTCGCTGGACGAACAGCCTATTACAAGAATGTCTCCATCATGTAATTTTGCTATATTGACCAGTTCTTTCAGCGCTTTTTCAGCATTATTTTTTATTTCGTAAAAGCTATTTGGCATCTTTATCATCTCCTATTATAATTTTACCATGTAGTTTTACTTTTTGCAAATTGACATTATGGTAAACAGCGGTTATTATTGACTATACAATGTGCACTTTAAATATAAGTGCACTTAATTAACCACTGAGGTGAATTTATGAAACGCACTATTGTTCTGCTACTTACTTCTATTTTATTGCTCTCCGGATGCAATAAGCAAGAACCGCCCGTTGAGACCACAACCCCTGAGCCTTCTCCAGTAATTACGAGTACTCCGACACCGGATCCGACAGAAACACCTGAACCAACTCCAATGCCTTTTTATAATCCTCTAAACGGATTTGGGTCGGAGGTAGATATTTCAGACCGGCGCCCCTTCGCGGTTATGACAAATAACTTATCTCTTGCCCAGCCACAGTGCGGTATCGGAAGTGCAGACATCATATACGAAGTCCTTGCCGAAGGCGGTATAACACGTATGCTCGGCATCTTTTCCAATATAGACGATGTCGGTCCTTTTGGCAGTATTCGCAGCATTCGCTCATATTTCATTGATATTTCACAGGCATACGACTCAATTGTCATCCACGCCGGCGGCAGTGAACAGGCATACTCTGATATATATTCAAAGGGAATCGACAATATTGACGGTGTCAGAGGTGCATATGGCGAGAGTGTTTTCTACCGTGAGCAAAGCAGAATGTCCTCCGGCTATGAACACAGCATGTTTACCAGCAGCGACAGAATACTCGAATATCTTCCAAAATTTGGCTATGATACAACTCACAGCAGTGGATCATTCGATTATGGTCTTTCATTCACCGATAATCCTGTTCCCGCAGCCGGGTACTCCGCGGAGAAGGTTAATGTTAGTTTTGACGGACATAAAATGAGCTACTTCACTTATGATTCTGCCGATGGAATATATACCATGGAGCAGTATAACGATGACTACATTGACGGCAACACTGGTGAAATTATCCCTTTCAATAACCTTATTATCATTTATGCCAAGACCGCTACTATTGACAGCGACGGCAGACTTTCTGTGGCGACCACCGGTACAGGCAACGGTCATTATGTAAATGGCGGTAAGGCTGAAAACATCACTTGGTCGCGGGAGGGTTTGAATAACGGCTTTGAGTATTCCACTGCCAGTGGCTCCGGACTTGAAATCGGAGTGGGAAAGACTTATATAGCAATTGTCCCAACCAGCAGCAGTATTGTATTTGAATAAGACAGCATAAAAGAACAGTAGGGCTGATTTTATCAGACCTACTGTTCTTTTATGCATTTTCGAGAAAATAAGCTCTTGAAGCATCTGCGTCTGCTTGAATCTGCTTCTTTAATTCGTTAACCGTATTAAACTTTATTTCCGGACGTAGAAATTTATAGAACTCCACTCTCACCTTTCGTCCGTACAGATTACCGCTGAAATCCAGAATAAAACTCTCTACAGACACTCTCTCATCTCCGGCAATCGTTGGTCTTATTCCAATATTTGTTACAGCAAAATACTCGCGGGAGTCAAACTGTACTTTGGTTGCGTACACGCCGTAGGGCGGAATTATCACTCCATCCGGAAAAACCATGTTTATTGTCGGTGATCCCAAGGTTCTGCCAAGTTTATACCCATACCTAACAGTGTCGACAAGTGAATGGGGATGACCAAGAAATGCCATTGCGCTCTCCATATCACCGGAGGCAATGAGTTCTCTGACATATGTAGAGCTGATTCTTATGCCGTTCTGCGTCATTTCTTCAATAATATCGCAGCCAATACCATGCTCGGCACAATACTCTTTTAAGAGGTTCGATGTACCTTCACCTTTATATCCAAAGCGGAAATCGTGTCCGGCTACAAAGTGTATTCCGCCAAGTTCTTTAATTACGCTGATAATAAAATCTTTCCACGGAGTTTTCATGGTTTCATTATCGAAGTGCA
>JGI994J12354_10004200_pt1 | contig 13069 bp, 9 predicted proteins | sample IntmicLarv3ML3BL_FD_12354 | JGI IMG/M metagenome (IMG submission 12354)
CGCAAAGCCTTAAAGTTGAAAAAAAATTAGCGAGGAGGGGGGGGGGTGATGAACGGTTCGCAAAGTGTACCATTGATGAGTAAAGTATTTACTCATTTATTAAGGGTTTTATAATATGAATCCGGAGTATTATACTTAAACAAAAGCCTAAACTTTCAGATTTCCACCCTTTTGTCCCTCAAGATATTTTCTAACACAACTTTACGGCAACTTTATAAGTGTTTTTAGCGGTTTTTCACAATAATTTTTTCAATTTTCATGCCAATTCCGTCACCTTATACCTAACTTTAAAAAAAATTAAAAGAAAAAACTCCCGTAGAAAAAAAGCTTAACAAACATAGTAAACTAAACAAGTACACAGACAATCAACAGCACAAACAATATTTAAACTCACAATAAAAATGATAAATCAACATTGATTTTCGTTCATTTTTTGATGTAGATTGGACGGATCTAGGCGAGCTGTGCTACGCACTGCGAAGCCGACGATTCCGTTCAAAGTGAGCGAAGCGAACGGTCTACACAAAAAATGGACGAAAATCTTTACTATTTTGCTAATTTATGGTATAATAGATTACTATTGTAGTAGGGAGAAGAAGGCAATATGATTATAACACTCTCACATCAAGTTTCCAGCAATGGACATCTAATAGGGCAAATGGTGGCGGAAAAGCTGAACCTACATTATTATGATCAGGAGCTGCTTAGCCTTATCGCGCATAAATTACACACAGAAGAAAACCTCGTCGCGCAGTTTGACGGAGAACTCTCCACAAAGCAGAGAGATCATTTTCTGCTTGATTGGCTGCTCTCAATAAAACCCGAAAATTACTTAAGAGCGTTAAAAAGTGCGCTAAACGAAATCACGGCAAAGGACAATTGTCTTATTATCGGGCGCGGCGCAAACTTTCTCTTGCAGGGGCGAAACCCGATTATGCATATAAGAATTATGGCACCACTCAATGTCAGAACCGCGATACTCATGGCGGAAAATGAAGAGTATTCTCGACAACAAGCTGAAAAATATATACATGAGCATGACAAAAAACGCGACAGATTTACCGAACATTTTTTTAATGTCAAGTACGCGGACAACGGTGCGCTCTACGATATGACCTTAAATCTTGCGCACTATACGCCGGAAATGGCGACAGATGTTATTGCAATGGCTGCAACCACAAGATTTAAAAAGGATGCCCCCATAAGCTCGGAAAGCAATATACAAAGTCTTATAAATCTGCTCGACAGACAGAAAAATAAACGGAAAGGGTACTAACAAACTAAATTGGAAAAATCACTAAACATCGTCTCCGTTAGTTTGGGTTCCTCAACGCGCGACAAAAAATTTACAGCGTGCGAAGGAGATATAGAAGTTACTGTTGAAAGGCGTGGCACAGACGGCGACATGGAAAAAGCAATAGAGCTTATAAGGGAGCTGGACGGAAAAGTGGACGCTATAGGGCTTGGCGGCATTGACCTTTACTTAATCGCAAATAACAAAAAATATGTCATACATGACGCTAAAAAGATGGCGGATGCGGCGAAAACCACCCCCGTTGTTGACGGTTCTGGGCTTAAAAATACGCTGGAAAGGTACGCACTGAACTATATAGCGCAAAATAATATTATCGACTTTAAAGGAAAAAAGGTATTGCTCGTCTCCGGTCTTGACCGCTTTGGTATGGCAGAACTGTTGCCTGAGCTTGGTGCAGATGTGACTTACGGGGACGCTATGTTTGCATTGGGCTTGCCGCTAAAGGTCAAACGGCTCAGCTCTTTGAAATTGCTTGCTGCTACCCTTTTGCCAATAGTGGGAAGATTGCCATTTAGGATAATATACCCAACAGGCAGCAAGCAGGAAAAGCAATCAAGAAGGCAAAATGATTATAACAAAGTTTTTGCAGAAAATGAGATAATAGCCGGTGATTTCCATTATATAAATAGGTATATGCCGAGCGATATGACCGGTAAAATTATCATAACAAACACGACCACAAGCACAGATATTGAAAATCTATTTTCAAAAGGTGTGAAGATGATTATAAGCACTACGCCAAACTTTGACGGTCGTAGCTTTGGAACGAATCTTTGTGAAGGCATAATTATCGCGCTTTCCGGGAAAAGTCCGGAAGAAATTAAGCCGGAAGATTATGAATATTACATTAAAAAATTAAATTGGTTGCCAAATGTTATAAAAAAAGATGGCGATAATTAATTTTTAAGTGAAAAGAAATTTTAAAAGGTGGGTAGAATAAAATTATGAGAACATTTTTTTCAATAATTTCAGCGTTACTTTTGATTATTATCATTTGCGGATGCCATGGTGGCGAAGACTTGGGGCTCAAAGACTCTGAACCCTCAGGCGACTATGGACACATAAGTGGGCTGGTGTACACTGTGTTGCCGGCAAAGGCAAAGCCGGAAAAGAACCAGCTTTACTATTATCGCGATATTAACGTTACTGCGACCTCTACAGAGGGCAAAGGAACATATCAGACCACGACAAAACATGATGGTGTTTACTCATTTCTTGACATTCCGAACGGAAACTATAACATCACTGCGAGTTTAACCATTGATGGTGTGACTTATACAGGAGAAATCAAGAATATCGTTGTCCGCGGCAGTCTGACGACTGCTATGTCAAATATCTTACTCTTTAACCAAAACAGCGGCAATGCCATAACATTTCGTGGAAAAGTTACGGACAACGTTAATGGCAATGCTGTTGTTGGTGCGACTGTAAATATGGAAGTCGGAATGCCAAAATATGGCGGCAATGACCCTGATAGTGATGATCATTACCTAAAAAATCATGGTACTAACTGTGACTGCTTTGAAGCTATGATTTTCACAACAACTACAGACAGTAACGGAGACTACAGTTTCAAAGCTCCAAAAAATGATGGTTCTACAACATATTTCCTTTCCGCACGTTATAAAAACTCAGTTGTAAGCGAACTCCAAATAGCCAGCCCATCCGATGATAATGTTAAAAACATTTCACTCGCAGTCTATGAAGAGCTTGAGATGCCTACACAGGAAATAGCATATATATGTGCCTACACACTTAAGACAGAGGAAAACCTCAGTAAATCCTCTTCAAGCAGCACCGTTAAAAGCGCTGACATTTTAGCTGCATACGCTAAAGCAAATAAGATTAAGGGCAAAAACTTAGAAACGATAAATAAAGCTGTCGCAAAACGCAATTCCGCTGATGTTACTATGCCAACAGTAGCAAGCTCAAAGATCGGAGACGGCTACTTTGTTGAGATGGACCTTATGTGGCAATGGGCTGTTGACAATGGTTCACTTGGTAATGTTTACGGTTATAACATCTATAGAGGTAGCTCTGCAAACGGCAATTTCTATAAAATAATGCAGATAGCTGACCCATATCTGCTGGCTTTTTATGACCTTGACCCGACTTTAGAAATTAATGTTCCGGTGTATTATACGATAACATCCTATGGCGCTTTCAATAAAGAGTCTTTAAGCTCTGTTTCTGTTTCAGCTCAAGCTATGGGTACTGTTAATATTACCAGTCCGGATGTTGTAAATGAATCCAACCGTACTCTGTCTTGGAACACTCTATCTGAGGCAAACTCTTACACTGTTTTCATTTACAAGAGCAATACTATGCCAAGCTTGAATATTGACTATGTTCGCAGTGAAATACTCACCTCTTACCAATCTCCACAGCTTGACCTTTTAAAAGATAGCTGGGCAGTTGGTGGTGGCAAACTTACCGCCGGTACTTATTGGGTCGCTGTTGTAGCTTCAGATGCAGTATACGGGTCCGGTCTTTTACCATTTAAACTTTCGTATTCCGGATTTAAAAAGTTTATAATACCATAAATCATTATGTTAAGAAAATGAAAAAAAATATGCCCTGCTTTTTCCAAGAAAAAGCAGGGCATATAACTTAACTAAGTCTTTGATAATCGTATGTTGTACAATTCTTATATCTCAGCATAAATATGCAGTCGAAAATTTTGACATGCTTACCAAAATTAATAGTAGTAATAATAGTCCGGCACTGTAATATTCATTACGCGGTCATACGGAAATCTAGGTCTATACCAATAATAATCGTCATCATCTTCTTCATCATCGTCATAATACGGGTTTTTAATTTTCAAGTGCTTAGCAATTGGGCTAAATCTGACCGAATCTTCGCCCAATTTAAAGGTTACAGATGTATTCGGCCATTTTGAGTCCAAAAGATTTGCGCACAAAAGCACAGGACCTTTACCGTTATAAATGACATCGCCGTATATTACGTTATAATTTTTGCTCATATTGACGTTGCGAATGATAATGTTTGTACCTTCATACTTTGGAAACAGCAAAAAGTACTCTGTGCCGTAAGGAGTATTTACAACATCAATATCCGTATCGTCCCAAAGCTCTTTCGGAGCAGCAGAGAAATATTCACGGCTAAATATGTTTACATCATACGTAATACCCTCAATATATGCTACACCACCCAAATATCCATCATATTTTTCTTGGAATGGCAAGTATTTTGCCGTTGCCGTAAGAGACGGCTGCGGATATTTGCTATAGTCTGGAGTATAATAACTTACAACATCAAAGCTAATTTCTCCGGTTGATGAGATTTTCAATATCTTTATTTCATCATTTTCGTCAGAATATGCAAGATTTTGACTCTTTACACCCATATGGTATGTTGGAAAACCACAAATAATTTCGTATCTGTGCTCAAAAAATCGGTAAATATGATTACTTGCAGCCAAATTACGAGCTGCTTTTATGGTGAATGCGTTGCAGGCTTCTACATCCTCTTTAGTAAGTCTGTCAACAATTGGTATATTTGCGTTTATGCTTACTGTCGCGCTCGACTTGTCCCAGTAAACGATAGAACCCAAAGCTTCGGCAATCATCCTCGCCGGCACCATGGTTTTACCGTCTACGATTATAGGCTGCGTATCTGTATCCATAAGCTCGCCATCAATAAATATCAGATATTTTGGGTAGTAGTATTCTCTTTGTGCTTTGTTTTGTGTAAACTGTACTGTTTTATATTTTGTTACGCAGTTTATATCGCCATTTTCATAAAACACTGTCGCTCCTATTGCCTCAAAAACACCGCGTAATGGAACCATAACGCGCCCATCGTACATAATAGGTGGCTGTGTCAAGCTTAACTTCTTACTGTTGACAACGACACTAATCTCTGAATTTAACGCAACCGCTGATATTTGCGCTAAACAGATAACAACGCCTACAATAATAACTGAAAATAAAATCTTAATATTTTTCATATCCTACCCTCTTTTGGCGACTTTTTTTGTTATTATAACATTATCATGAAAAATTGTCAAGCAGATTATTTACATTTTTTTACGAAGGCAAATTATAATTGCAGTAGAAACTAATTTTCGGAAGTGGAAAATTGCATATTATAAAGATTTGCATAGATGCCGTTACGTGAAAGGAGTTCGCTGTGTGAGCCGACTTCAACTATCTCACCCTTATTTAAAACCACTATACGGTCAGCGTTTTTTATAGTTGATAATCTATGTGCAATAACAAAGGTTGTACGGCTTTCCATGAGGCGTTCGAGTGCCTGTTGTACCAAATATTCGCTCTCGGTATCAAGCGCAGATGTTGCCTCATCAAGTACTAAAATTTTCGGATTTTTAAGTACTGCGCGGGCAATGGCTATACGTTGGCGTTGACCGCCTGAAAGACGAGCGCCCTTTTCGCCGATAACAGTTTCAAAGCCCTCGGGCATACGGCGGATAAATTCAAGCGCATTTGCTATTGTTGCCGCGCGCTCTACGTCCTTGTCTGTTGCGTCAAGGTTGCCGTAAACGATATTGTCATAAATCGTACCGCTAAAGAGCAATGTTTCTTGGGGAACTATGCCTATATTTTGTCGCAAACTGCTCAGTTTTATCTCTGCTATGTCATAGTCATCTATAAAAATAGTGCCTTTATCGGGGTTATAAAAACGGGGTAAAAGGTTGGCAAGGGTGCTTTTTCCGGAGCCGCTTGCGCCAACAAGTGCTATGACTTCTCCGGCGGTAACGTTTAGAGAGATATTTTTAAGCACAGGGTTTGGGCTGGTAGGATATGAAAATTCCACATCATTAAACTCTATTTTACCAATAATGGTGGAGAGTTCGGCTGCATTATTAGCGTCAACTATATCGCTAGGAGTATCCATAATCTCAAAAATACGGTCTCCTGTTGCAGTAACTTGTTGTTTTAGCTGATTTAGCCGTGACAACTGCTTAAATTGTGAGCCTGCGCGTTGTGCTAAGAGCATAAAGAAAAAAAACTTGTCTGTGCTGAGCAGTCCGTTTAAGACAAAATATCCTCCTATCATAGCACCGAGAAGCATACCTATCCATGAGAGGTATTCAACAACAGGTGAGAGTACCTCGGCAAACATCGTGCTTTTCATGGTATCGCGGTAGTAATTATAGTTTAAGGTTTCCACCTTTTTTATCTCGTAATCTTCACGTACAAAGGACTGTATAACCTTAATATTTAAAAGTTTTTCCACAATACCGGAATTTAACTCTGCAAGGCGGTGTTGCATTTGTGCGGTAATTTTCTTGATTTTTCTGCCAACGACTGACGATGTTATAGCTATGAGCGGTGCTAAAACCAGCACAGCGCAGGTAATACGCCAATCAATAACAACCATAATCGCTAAAGATAGTAGCACTGTTACCGGAGACTGGAGGATGTTTGCAAGCTGTGGACCTATAAGCGACTGTAGATTTCCAACATCTCCTGTTATACGTGAAAGTAGTGACCCGGATGACTCTTTTTCGTAAAAGTTTGGGGGCATATATACCATTTTGTTAAAGAGCTGATTCCTGAGTTCTTTGGCAAGCCGCGCACTAAAACGGTTATTTAGATACGCTCCGCGCGCCTGCATAACGCACTTTATGAATGCAACAATAACCGCTATAAGTATGAGAATCATAAAAAGATGAAATATACTATCAGGACCTGTCGGGTTTTTAAGGATTGGGGTTCTTTCTATGAATTCATATATTTGTGCTGACCAATTTTCCGGCAAAAACGGTATCGGCAACGGCTCATTTTTGTTGATTTCAGGCATCAATGTCCCTCGTGTGATGAGGGTTAAAAGACCTGTTATTATAGCTGTCAGCACTGCTGTTTCTAAAAATGTGCTAACTATCATAAAGATAGTACCGTATATTAAGTCGCTGTAATAGGGACGAGCTATAACCATCAATCTTTTTATTGTTGACATATCAATTAATATTATACCACATTGTTTGTTTTTAGGCAACCTCACACTGTTAATTTTATATTATCTTACAAGGTTGTAGGTGTATTATCTTAATTGCCTAAGACAGCTTTTATTCATTTTGTAAACGTACGGTTGGACGAGATCACCACAAAGCAGCGCCTAATCTCGCGAGGATGACTACTATGTGGAAAAGGCGTAAAATTAACGTTACAATTTGGCTTATATTAAATTAGTCTACACAGAGTAAATAATTTTCTTATTGACACCATTATAGAAAAGTTAAAAAACGATCTAACCCAAAAATGGATAAAAACTATTCAACGACTAAATAACCGGTACGCCCCAAGGGCAAAACCATATCTCTATCCCAATATCCCTTGTAATGGTAGTAAAGTTTTTGCCAAATCTCCTTATGCTCAGCGTTATATTTCGTGGCAATCTTCTTACGGTCCATCGGCATAGAAGATATATACGGCGCGGTCATGAGCCTGTTACCGCTATGGGTTGTTACGATTATAAAACCACCATCGTCTAAAAATGTAAGTGTGTCTAATAGCACATAATAGTCTGTATCCGGAAAAACAATCTCCTTTTGCGCTAACATTTCACCTTCCGGGGAAAACCAAAAGAGCTTTTTACTTAATCCGTAATAGCCGTATATCGCTATCCTGCCATTTTCAAGCGCAACTATCTTTTCCGGCGACCACCGTCGCGATGTTATAATCTCTTTGTGCCAAAGTTCCTCGCCTTCCGCCGAAAGCTTATAAAGAATTACTGTTTCATCAATACTTGCGTCTGTGTTTTCCGGTCTATGGATAAACAGAGTATAAATACTTCCGTCAACGACCACAAAATAACCGGGCGCAAAATTTGTAAACGATTTTGTACTATTTATGTTCCCCGCGATAATTTTAATGTCAAAATTATCCATATCACAAGTAACTATGAAACTACTTGAATACTTTACGCCATCCTCTTTTATAAAATCGCCGTCTGCTGCATCTGTATTGCCCCCAACTACCAATCCTAACTCCGGAGTGTACACCGCGTTAAAAAATCTCACGCTACTTTTACCGCTACCGCCTAAGGTTTTTTGCGCTAAAACCTCTCCTGCTTTGGAAAATTTCGTTATGACTATATTAAAACCGTCATCATAATTTAAGTAGCCGTGCTCTCCCCGCTTCTTCTCACCTTTGGGCATATTTTCGAGCGCTATAATCTCTCCGGTTTCGGTCAAAAATAATTTTCGCGCGATTGGGTGAAGTAAATCAAGATTCCACTCAATTTTGCCGTCCGGGTCAAATTTTACAAGGTGAGCGCCGAGCGCGGCGACAAATGTTTCGTCCGGGTAAGCGACAAAATCTATATCAGGCTTTATATAATCAGTATATCCGCTGTAAGGTTCGGCCAAAAAATCGGCAAGGTTAACGCTCCAAATTTTGTTGCCTTTGCCGTCAAATTTCGCCATCTCCGTATTCCACATTTGCGTAGTATAGTCATATAATTGTTTATAAGCGAGGAAATTATTAGAGTCGGGTATCTCGTAGACAGAGTCGTATTTTTCGTTGATTTTCACCTCAAAGTCGGCGAAAGTTTCCTCATATATATATGTACTAATCTCAACTTGCTTTTTTTCATCGGAAAAGACTGCCGTATAGCCCACAACTTCGGGTACGATTGCTTTCAGCGGCACAAAGCATTTTTCGTCCACGAGCTGTATTGGCGCGTCGAATTCCACGTAGTAACCGTTATTCCAGCTGAAATACTCAGGATATGTCAAATGAAATGGCTCGGCTGTATTTACTATTACATTCTTGTGGCCTACATGAAAAGCCATTGTTTTGTCCTTTGACACTGTCCAATATTTAAGGTAAACCTTTAAGCGTTCCACAACGCGTCTCGTTGAGTTTTCCCCAACGTATTCTACTATTGAGTGTTCGTATTCCGTTGATTGTTCCTCAATTTTTGCGCCGAGCGCTTCGAAAATTTCTTTTGCCGGAAGCATAATATGCCCGTCAATCATTTTTGCTTGCACATTTTCAAGCTCTTTGCCATTTAAAAACACCAGTATATCATCTTGCGCGAATAATGCCCCGCAAAATATACTAAATAACAAGAATAATAAAGGTAATATTTTATAAGTTTTCATTTTTCATTTCCTCGTCTTTAAATTTTTATATGCTACCGGAATATAGTTTTTTGTCGTTTCGCATCAAAATAATACGCTTATCTTCGCCGTTCCATTCCACGTTATGACCGGTAACATCACCAAGAAGAACAACAACTTCAAACGGTATTAAAAATATATCATCAATAATCTTAGGCGCAACATATAATTTTATCAAATATTTAAGGTAATTACATACCACTTTACAGTAATTCCTGTTTATCCCACATTTTTATAATTGTAAAATTTTTGGATTACTTTCCGCCATTAGCCATTTGTGCTTTAAAAAGTTCTCGTTTTTTTCTACGCTCTTCAGCTTTAACCAATTCAGCAAATCCTTTTTTCTTTGGAATATAAGACAACTTAGAAAACCTGGCATTTATCAAATATTGACATCCACACTTAATAATGGATTCAAAAGGTGCTTGTATTTTATGCTGATTCTCATTGCTAAAATCAACATATGAACACCCAAACTTCTCTGTAGCAATATCACCTATATCCTGTATATTTTGCATAGTTACAGCATCATGCTTGGGATATAAAAATACAAGGTATTCTAGCTTTCCCCTATATTCACATTCTATCTCAGTTACAAAAAAGTTATCTATTCCGACAACCAGTAAAAAGTCTATTAAGTCTTCATGGCGTTGTAGATTTTGACTGGAATCAAGTTCCTCTTTAGATGCACCAAGAATAAGAGCTTTATATTCACTATAGACAAAATTGTCATCAGTTTCAATACCTATTAGGCTCTCTAACTGCTTTATATGTTCTTGTATCTCTATCGTTTCTTGAATAGCATTATAAGGACCCATCATAGAACCCTTACAAGTGTTCCTTGAGTCCAAAACCTTATTGACATTACGTTGTACTGTAGCTAGGTCAAGTTTTAATAGATATATGGCATCTCTTATCTCTTTCTCTCCAATCATAATATATCCCACCCACGTCGCCAACAAATTCTATTATTGTTATTACCTTCCATAGCTCTGCATCGTCCAGAATATAAATATAGCCTTCGTAACATCTCTCTAATATGTACAGGAATTTCAGAATCTATTTTGGTTACACATTTGAAGCTACCCATAATAACATCGACATAATTTTTGTCTGTCAACTCATGTTTTTGTCCTTCAAAAAATCTATATGAGTTCTCACCAAACTTCTCTATAATTTCTTTATCTAGTGAGTTAAAATCTTCTGGTATAGCACGGTCTTGACTGGGAAATACAAATAATATATATTCTGAAGCAGGCACCTTTACTCCTTGTACTTCTCCAAGACAATATCCCTCAATTTCTACAAATAAAAGTTTCTGCTCATTTGACTTTATAAACTCCAACAACTCTCTATGTCTTTGTAGGTTTTGTTCATAACTTAAGTCTTCTTTGAAGACACTTATAATAGCCCCTATTCGATTATAAAACCAAAAGCTCGCCTTGCCGAACCAATGTGAAAGCAGTCTACATTCCCCAGCACTCACATACCTACTTAAACTACCATACATATAAATCTCTCTCCCATGTACTATTATACCCCATCTTTACAGGAGAGACAACATTATTCTATATCTATTTCATTTATCTTAGCCATAATTTCTACTGTAAGGCACAAAGCATTTATCATCTTTTCGTAATATTCCGTATCTTCATAGCTAAGCTCTCTACCTTTTCTGTTCTTTAACCATTGTTGAGCTGGTTGGTATTTGCCAATATGAAAGTTCCAAATTATTTCAGAGTCAGGCACATTTTCAAAATCAAAATATTTGACTTCATTAATATAAACTTTACTGTCTATATACTTAATTTCACCAACTTTAGAATCACCTTCTCCAGAATAACCTATACTTATTTTATTTAGTCTGTTATACTCTAGTAAATGTACCTTTCTTAATTCTCCACCTAATTTAACGAAATCCCAAAATATTGTGGCACTGGTCGGGTATGGTATTTTAGGATAATCTATTTTTAAAAATTCATTGTACTTTTCACGATACTTCGAAGAGTGTAAAACGGCATAAATATAGTCTAAAATATCAATAGGAGCAAAAGTATTAGATTCTCCACTTTTTTCAGAAACGAATCTTAATTTTAACTCACTTTCTATTTTATTTACTATATCCATGTCTAAATTAGGCTTGCGTTTATGCTCAATACTGCCATTTTCATTAAATAATCCACCATTATTGTCATCAGCGTAAAGATAAAGAGGGAATAAGGATGTTTTGTACCCATAAAAATTCAAGTCCATTATTTTATTTGATACAAAGGCAGTATTTAAATAATCAGTACCTTTAAAGCCCCTCATTAAACATAGCCCTACATTTTCTTTTAGCATATGTTTCATTGTATCAAAACGAGGACGAACTAAAAAACCACCAGATTTTTTATGATAAAAAGTCCACATGTTATCAAAAGGTTTGTATGCCAGTTCGACTATTTCTCCACCAGCCTTTACTGCTTTTAAAGCTGTACCAGTTTTCCATTCACCAGCATTACTATTTAGAGTTGGATATTTTATTAAAATTTCTGAAGTAGTTTTTTTGTTTATATCTGAAACTAAAAGCTCAATATCTTCTTTTTTATATTTAATCGTTCCATCATTATTTGCAGTAGCAATCCCTGATTTATTATTATCAAATAAACTTTTAACACTAAACCCTCTTTCGTATTTTTCTTGATTTGAAAAATCTTTTGAAGCAAAGAAATAATAAGGTTCGCTATATTCAAGTTTATCCAATTTTACTGTGTCAATAGTATTATTAGTTAAAAAATCATGTTTATATTTTTCTTTTCCATACACATCACAATAAAAGACTTCTGCTAAATTGCCTTCAACCTTTGTATCTTTCTTTTTTATAAATATATTAATTGAAACACCTTGTTGTATATTAAATACATTTAGGTCTTCTGAGCCATCAGGACAAACTTCTACAAGGTTTTTATTACCATGAAGATTTATAATATAAATCTTATCAAACGTTTTCAGAAGTGATTTACGCATTTGCCTATGTATAACACCATCTAAAAAACTGTTGTTTGTTATGTATGCTAATATTCCATCTTTACCATCGTTATCAAAATAATTTTGTCCATATCTTATAAACTTCACATAATCATCAGATAATGATTTTATGTTAGGTTCATCTTCTAAGTCACAAGTATATTCATCTAGCAAGCCTGTTATACAATCACCGTTGTTTTTACTGCTTGGATTATAAGGTGGATTTCCTATGACTACCATAACAGGGGTGTCTGTTTTTATTGCATCAGCTTCTTCCGCTTCAGCAGTAAGCCATGGAAATCCCCTTTGCCCATTCTCCATTGGTGGGTTCAGACTATTTGTTAAATATACTTGCAAACGTTCGTTATTTAAAGTATAACCTGTTTTTTTCAAAATAATATCAAGTTTAAGGTGGGCTATAATATAAGGAACCATTGAAATCTCAAAACCGTGCAACCTGGGCAATAAATGGTCTTTTACGTAACTGTTCCATGCACCAAGTTTATTTTGTTCTTTTTTTGAATCATATATTTGTGTTATTATTTCTGCTAAGAATGTGCCAGTGCCAGTTGCTGGGTCAAGTATTTGAACCCTATGAGTTTCTTTTGGGTCAGATGCAGAATGGGGGGGGGGGG
>JGI994J12354_10004201_pt1 | contig 13062 bp, 15 predicted proteins | sample IntmicLarv3ML3BL_FD_12354 | JGI IMG/M metagenome (IMG submission 12354)
GATATCCATATATCTGCGGCAGACACTACAGCAATGCGCGCAGCACTAAATTCGTATATTGGATGGATAAAGATCGCTCAGGACATCGAAAAGATAACAAGGTGAAAAAATGAACAGCATCAGCCCCCAGCTTCAGAATCAGATAACCCAGTTCCAGCAGGTACAGCAGCAGCTTCAGACGGTTGCAACACAGAAGATGCAGATGGACGCCCAGAAGAAAGAGATGGAAAGGACCGTTGCAGAACTTGACAAAACGTCAGGTAATGTTTACAGATCAGTAGGTTCCATTTTGATGAAAGTGGACGACAAGGCTGCGTTGAGAACGGAACTCGAAGATACTGCAGAAACGTTAGATGTGCGCATAAAGGCTCTGGACCGTCAGGAAAAAGGGTTGCGTGAAAAATTCCAGAGTCTCCAAGAGACCATCAACAAAGCAATGGGTCAGTAGACCCGTTCTTTCAACTCTTTTCACAATTTTCAGTTTTTATTTTTCCTTCGGCTTCCGCTGAACTTTAATGTAAAGTTTTATTAACTTAATGTAAAATTTCCTTTACATGGAAAGAAGGAAGGCGATACTGAACATCTTCGTCGCCATAATGGTGATCGCGATGTTTGCGTTCAACATCATGGCCATGCGTTTCGATGGCGAACCGATCATGATCGCCATAGGCCTTGCGATATTGGCTGCGGTCATGATCCTGGGAAGCCTATACATTCAGAGACGTTACTTCATGGTGGAAGCGAAGGACGAAATGCTGCTTAGCATAAACACAAAGGCAAGAGCGTGGGCCGGCAACGCTGTCATCCTTTCCATCGCCGCCATTGCTATGTGGATCTTTTTGTTCGAGAGGGACATCAGCATGGATGGGTACGGCATCGGCATGATGCTGTTAGCGATAGTGATCGTATATCTCTACACCTGGCTCATTATCAGGACCGTATTTACGAGGAGGCTCAGTAAAGATGTGTGAGCGACCGAACCTTACAGAAGATCAGAGAAGGGCGGATGATGAAGAATAACATCAGAATACAACGTGCCGTGCTCTGCATGACTCAGGAAGAGTTGGCAGCTGCGCTTAACGTTACAAGACAGACAATAATCGCAATAGAGAACGGAAAGTATGATCCTTCTCTTACCTTAGCATTCAAGATGTCAAAATTCTTTAAAAGCAGTATAGAAGAACTATTCGAAACGGAAGAGTGAACGGAGGGTAAAAAATGGACGCGCTGATTGTGAGGGACCTTTGCAAGAGTTACGGTGACTATGAAGCTGTGAAAGGCATCAGCTTCACTGTCAAAGAAGGCGAGATCTTCGGACTGATCGGTCCGAACGGTGCAGGGAAGACGACAACGCTGAGAATGATATCCACGCTGCTGAAGATAACTTCGGGTAGCATCTCTGTATACGGAAAGGATGTTACAACAGAATCGGACGAGGTCAGGAAGATCATCAGTTATCTTCCGGAAGACGCGGGAGCATACAAAGATCTTACCGGACGTGCGTACTTGAAATTCATCGCCAATTTCTTTGCTGATGGTGAAGAAGCTGAGAAGATGATTCAAAGGGGCATCGAAATAACAGATCTCGGCGACCGTATCGATTCGAAAGTGGATTCATACAGCAAGGGAATGATGCGCCGGCTTCTGATCGCAAGAGCAATAATGCCTAATCCGAAGTTCGCGATACTCGACGAAGTTACGTCCGGCCTTGATGTCGTCAACGCGTTCGAGATACGCGATATAATCCGCGATATCGCGAAAAAGGGAGTTTCTGTTCTTCTGTCGTCGCATAATATGTTCGAAGTGGACATGCTCTGCGATCGCATCGCGTTGGTGAATAACGGGGAAATAGTTCTGGAGGGTGTCCCGAAGGAACTGAAAGAACAGTTCAGCGTGGAGACCGTTGAAGAGGTATTCATTAAGGCGGTGAAACAGTGAACCACCTTTCCAACCTCATCAAAAAAGAACTGAAGGAATTACTTACGGTAGGTTCTGTTGTTTCACTCTTCGTTATGCTCATCGTGCTTTCATCAATGGGAGCGATGATCGGCGACCAGACGGCCGGGATCGATTCNCCCTCCAAAGTAGGGGTGATCGATGACGATGAAACCACATATTCACAATTCGCTGTTGACCAGATAAACGGATACTACGGTGCGGACGCACCTGAATATGTTGTTCTCATAACCGATGCAGACACTGACGAGAAACTTATCAATGCGATGACGGACAACGGCTTGGATACATTGCTTGTGATCGAAAACGGATTCGGCGACAACATAGATAACGAGAAACCGGGAGTGATATCAATATACTGGCATCAGACAAGCGCAGGACTGATGAGCAGTATCTCTACCATCACTGCGTACAACATACTTGCGTACGTCAGCAACGGACTTTCCAAAGAACTGATAAGCGATCCGGGCCTCGGTCTGGCACCCGATTTCGTAATGAACCCGATCAATTCGGGATCATATCATACAATACTCAACGGCACCATCCACGGTAACGTCACTCCATCCGATGTTTATGACGCCGTGAACGCACAGACGATGTTCATTCCGATCATGATAATGATGATCATCATAACCATCGGCAGCACCATCATCGGATCAATAGGCAATGAGAAAGAGAACAAGACCATGGAAACTCTGCTCACGTTACCTGTGAAAAGAACAACGATAGTGGGCGGTAAACTGATCGGTTCTGCCATTGTAGGCCTCATATACGGGGGCATTTACATGGTTGGAATATACTTTATGATGAACGGCATGGGCAGGAACGGAAACGGTATGGATCTTAACGATCTGGGTCTTGCACTTTCTATCACTGATTGGGGTGCAGTTATCATAATGTTGTTCCTTGCGATAATGTGCGCATTGGGAATGTGCATGATATTAGGAGCATTCGCAAAGAACTACAAATCGGCACAGACGATGACGTTACCGCTGAGCGTTCTGGCGATGGTCCCGATGTTCATAACAATGTTCAGCAGTTTCCATTCGCTTCCTTCAGCAGTCCAAGCGTTAACGTTCGCAATACCGTTCTCTCATCCCATGATGGTCATGCAGAACCTCATGTTCGGTGAAACGATGATCGTTATCGCCGGCTTGATCTACCTCCTGGCGTTCTCGCTGATCACCATGTACATTACCGTCCGTTTATACAGATCGGATATACTTATCACAGGATTGATAAGAAAGAAAAAGGACAAGAAGGTCAAAGGGTGAGCAGGAAACAACAATATAGATGTTGAATATGGAGGTACTATGCTCAGGACCGCGGCGGACATGCTCAGGAACAGAAAAAAGATCATACTTGTTCACGGCAACGCGGACATGGATGCGTTCTGTTCCGCTTACGCCTTGGTGAAGAGCTTTCCTCCTGCGGTCATCTGTGCACCCGGAGGAATGGACCGCGTTAGTAAATCCGTAGTGGAAAAGATGGGCGTGGAAGTTCTTTCCGAATACACCTCAGAAGACTATGACCTTACGGTCGTTGTTGATACGTCCTCTCCGGAGCAGTTCTCCCCCGGGATCGTCAACGTTCCGGAAGGGAGTATGGTCATAGACCACCACCGCCCCACCGGCAAGTGGGACATGATGCATTTCCTGTGTGATGACTCGAAGGTCTCGTGTGCTGAACTGGTGTATGATATCATCAAGGCCGCTGAGATCGAAGTTGACAGAGAGACCGCACTTACACTGCTCGGAGGAATGCTGACAGACAGCGGACATTTCCAGTATGCTGATCCGAAATTGATGATGACGTTTGCTGAGATCTTAGAACATTATAACATTCACATGGACGAGGCAATGTCGTTAACGAAGAACGAGCAGAGCATGTCAGAGCGCGTTGCCGTCATGAAAACGATCGGAAACTCAAGATTCGACCGCGTGGGAGATATGGTGATCGCCGTTGCTGAAGGAAAAAGTTACGAATCGGCATCCTGCAAAGCACTTATGACCTGCGGTGCTGACGTTGTCTTTGTTGCTTCGCAGCGTGATGAAGAATTCCGCTTAAGCGCAAGAGCCAGTCAGGAAATGATACGCCGCGGCATACACTTGGGAGATATACTGAAAGGTCTTGGGGAAGAGACGTCAACAGACGGCGGAGGACATGGCGGTGCCGCCGGAATGTCAGGTATCGGCGATGTGGAAGCGATGCTCCATATGTGCATGAAGAGAACAATGCACGAGTTCAGGGAAATAAAGAAAAGATCAGATCTTTCCTAATTTCTTTAAGATCCCGCGTATCGCCTCGAGATTCTCCGGTTTCTTTTCGAAGTATGCTTTGATCGGGGCCAAGCACAAAATAAGGCCTTCCGCTGCGCCTTTTTTAAGATCCATCGGGTGCAGTTTTCCGTCGAAGTATGATGCTGTCAGTTCTTCGTATGAAACGTAAGAGACGGGTCCGCCGAACTTCTCGGGCCGGTCTATGGATATCTTTCCGATCCTCGGGAATATTACATGTTTGCAAAGCATCAGTACCGGATTCTCGGCTTCCATATCTGCTTCGGGGGGACAGAACGCTTTGCTTAGTTTTTTGCGTACGCTTTCTTCGTCGTCGTGAATGTTCACGCTGCTGTTCGGATCGCTTTTCGACATCTTCGATGCGGCCGGATCCATCCTGTTCCCGCCTTTCAGTCCCGGCAGGAGCGGTGTGTGCAACGCAACCGGTTTCTTCCATCCCATCTTGTCCGCAGCGTCACGTGCGAGCATGTGCGCACGCCTCTGGTCCATTCCTGCATATGCGAGGTCGATGTCCATGAAGAACATATCAGTTGCCTGAAGTATTGGGTAAAAGAGCTTGGAAGAATCGACTTCCGCCTCGTCTTCGGAACGGCCCATGATGGTCATGGATTTCTTTACCCTTGCGAGTGTTGTCACTTTAGCGACTTTGATGACGGTTTCCCAATATTTCAGGTCGCTGAGCAGTTCTGATGCATAAACATACGTGACCTTGTCCTTAGGGACACCGAGTGCCTCGAAACAGTCTTCCATGTATCTTGCACATATCCTGATGTTTTCTATGTCTCCACCAAGTTTGTCGTTGATGTAGGCATGCCAATCTGCCCAGAATACCGTTGTCTTAAGACCGGCTTCCGCAAGGTCCTTGATCTTCGATGCCACCAGCGCCCATCCCAGGTGCACCAGGCCAGAAGGCTCAAAACCGATATATGCACGGGGTTCGTCCTTCTTTTCGAAGAGAGTCTTCAGCTCATCCTCTGTCACTAATTCCTCAGCATTCCTTGATATCAGCGATATTCTTTCCCCTGCGTCCATCGTATCGTTCCGAGTTATGGGGAGTGGTTATAATATCCTTACGGCCGAATTGCTACGTGCCATCTCATAATGAGTTATACCCCCCTTTACCGAGTTAGGGTTGAACATAAAGAAAACGAGATCAAAGTGAAATCCAGATAGAATAAAAAGATGGAAGGTAATACGGGATGCATGAATGAGTTAGACAAGTATGTCACAACGATCCCGGATTTCCCTGAAAAAGGAATAATGTTCAGAGATATTACCACGGTCATACAGGATCCGACCGGATTCGGCATGGCCGTTGACGGCATCATCAATATCCTGAAAGACGTGGAATTTGATCTGATAGTCGGTTCTGAGTCAAGGGGATTCGTCTTCGGGGCACCTGTAGCATATTCCATGGAGAAAGGATTTGTACTCGCACGCAAGAAAGGAAAGCTCCCCAGGAAAACGATATCCGAAGATTACGACCTTGAGTACGGTAAAGCTACGCTCGAGATGCACTTGGACAGTATCAAGAAAGGTGATAAGGTCGTCATCGTTGATGATCTCATTGCAACCGGGGGAACAACAGGAGCGATAATCAAGATGATAGAACGTCTTGGCGGAACTGTTGTCAAGATCTGTTTCGTTATCGAACTTGCGGGCCTGAAAGGACGGGACTATCTGAAGGGGTATGATGTCGAATCGTTACTGATCTATGAAGGAAAGTAAAATGGAGCTCCTTAGGAAGAGCGTTCTGGAATGTCCGGTCGTGTCACTGAACGGTTATGAGTACTTCATACACCCGATGACGGACGGCGTTCCTGTAGTGGAACCGGCTCTTCTGAAAGAGGTCATTAACGAACTATCTGGCATATTCGAATTCGACTGTGATCTGATGATCGCTCCGGAGGCGATGGGGATACATTTGGCGGCACCGCTTTCCATGATACTCGATATACCATACAGCATCATCCGGAAACGCAGTTACGGCATTCCGGGCGAGGTCCGTATATCAAAGACCACGGGATATTCCAAGAGCGAGATGTTCATCAACGGCGTCCGCAAGGGAATGCGCGTTGTGGTCGCTGACGATGTTATCAGTACGGGAGGAACGCTGCGATCAATAATCGATGCCGTAAGGAGTACGGGCGCAGATGTTGTCGGAGTCATTTCGGTGTTCGATAAGTCTCCTGACATACGGGAACTGTCAAAGACACTGGATGTTCCCATACATGCACTGATGAGGGTCAGGATGAACAACGGACGCGTAGAGATAGTCTAACTGTAGTGACCTGATTGATATTCTCTTTCCTTCTCATCGCTCTGTGGATGCTGAACTGCTGTTCCTGATCGTGTTAATGAGTATTGTGGGCGCGGCCCTCGGTACTTTCTCCGGGCTGGTCCCCGGGATCCACGTGAACACGCTTGCGGCGCTGATGCTTTCATTCTACACGGCATTGGATTCCTTTCTGTCAGATCTTTTCCCGTCTGTACATTCCGGCATCCTGATCGCATCATGCATCATATCCGCAGCGGTCGTCCATTCATCAGTGGATTTTGTTCCGTCTGTGTTCCTCGGGGCCCCGGATCCCGACGAGATCATGAACATACTTCCCGGACACAGGCTTCTGATGGAAGGTAAAGGAATGATCGCCGTCCGATCGGCGGCGATCGGCAGCGCGGTCGGTTCGATGACCGCGGTCGTTATTGCAATACCGCTTCACCACGTGATGTCCTCCGGACTGAGCGATATTCTGGAAAGATACACGCCGGCAGTATTGATCACGGTGATCGCCCTCCTTCTTGTGAAGGAAAAGGGAAGCGTCCTGTGGGCTGCGGTCCTGATGGTGTTCTCAGGTTGTTTGGGATATGTATGCATGTCCGCCCCTGTTCCCGGATCGGTGATACCGGGAAGTCTTCTCTTTCCGCTGCTCACAGGGTTGTTCGGTATCCCTGCGATGTTACTTTCGACCAAAAGCGGAGAAGTTCCTGAACAGAACGATCCGATTCATTTTCCCGTTGGATGTAAAGAGGGGCTGAAGGGCGTGCTGACCGGCGGTGTCGTAGGATGGTTTCCGGGAATAACCGCAACTGCGGGTGCCGCCGTTGCAAGTTCGTTCACCGAGGGTACGGGAAAGGAAGGTTTCATTTCATTGGTATCGTCGATCGGTTCTGCATCTGCAGTGTTCGCGTTAGTGACCCTTTCCGTCACCGGCAAAGGAAGGAGCGGGGCCATGCTTGCGGTCAGCGATGTACTTGGAAATTCGATAAGCGGGATCGGGACGGTCTTCCTGGCGATGCTGCTTACGGTATCCATAGCGGTAGTGTTGGGATACTGCATAACGATCGGATCGGGAAAGCTGTTTTCAAGGACGGTCGCAGGCAGGAGTCTGGGTCATGTGAATTTTATTGTTATTGTGATCGTTATTATCCTTGTGTTCCTGATGACCGGGATTCTTGGAATTCTTGTACTGTCCGCATCTGCCGCATTGGGTCTTATACCTACGGCCGCGGGAGTGAGCAGGGTCCATCTTACGGGATGTCTTACCGTGCCTGCGGTCTTTTTTTATCTGCACCTAAATCTTTTTCAAGTCTTGTTTTTCTTGTAATCCCTGTCTTTCNCGTAAGAAGTAATAAAAATGATAACGCGTATTACCCCCTGTTAAGTCCGGATATTTGGAGGATATGAATGGAGGCTATCGGATACGTCATTTTGCAGATCTTTCTGCTGCTTGTCTTTGCAAAGGTCTTAGGAAGGATCTTTGAGAAATTCGAGATGCCGGGACTCATCGGTGAGATCCTTGCAGGAGTGATCTTCATCAACATAGTCGTATTCTTCCCCGAACTAGGACATTACATCGAATTTGACGTTGACGAATTCTTCGAAGAGGATAACACCCACTTCCTGCACGTGATGGGTGAACTCGGTATCATATTCCTGCTTTTCATCGTAGGTCTTGAGACGAAGTTCAGTGACCTGATGAAGGTCGGAAAGCCAGCCATGTATGTTGCGGTCCTCGGTCTTATCATACCTCTTCTCGGAGGATTCCTGTTCCTTGTGCTGCCCAGCGTTGACTGGAGAGTTGCATTGCTGATAGGTACAGCAATGTTCGCAATGAGCACAGGAATTGCGATCGAAGTGCTGAGAAAACTTGACGCCATGGGTTCCATTGAAGCGAAGATCATCATCGGTGCTGCGGTTATCGATGACATACTTTGTTTAACGCTCCTGGCGATAATCAGCGGTGTCGTCGCCGACAACGCTGATGTGATGTCGATAGTGATGAACACTGCCGTCGTTATAGCATTCATCCTTACGATGTTCTTCGGCATCTCGCGCATCAAAGCGATAGCGGACCGCAGAAGGAGAAGACTCATCGAAATGAAGAGAAGGGCAGTGAAGATCAAAGGCGATCTTATCGTCGGTGCTACTGTCGAAGATCACCATGAGGCGGCTCCTGTTTCAGAGATGAGCGCCCTCAGCCTTGCGATCCTTGTCTGTTTGGGATTATCTGCACTTTCGATCACCATCGGACTCGCAGGTATCATCGGTGCGTTCCTCGCGGGTATGATATTCGCGGAATTCAAGGAAACGATACCGTGCGAACATAACTTCAACACTGTGACATCGTTCCTGTTGCCGTTCTTCTTCATATGGGTCGGTATGCAGGTCAGGTTCAACCTCGTTGAACTGACGATCATTCCGATACTCGTTGCGTTGGTTCTCATCGCAATTGTGACGAAATATGCCGGAGGATACTTCGGGGCAAGGCTCGGAAGTCTGCAAAAGGACTCTTCCGAGTTGATCGGTGTAAGCATGATACCTCGCGGTGAAGTTGGTATCATCGTCGCCACTATCGGACTGTCATTGGGAGTGTTCAGCATTGACATATTCACTGCTGTGATCCTGATGACCTTGGCCACGTCGATGATTGCTCCGCCGCTCATCTCCCGGAAGTACAAGAAGATCGTCAAGAACCGTGCGGATGCCGCTGCTGTGGCTGCGACCAAGATCACTGAAGTTGAGCCTGAAAATGACGCTTCGGAGTGAGTTGAAAATCGGTACGCATAAATACGGTTGGACGCATGAACACAGGATAACATGAGGTTAGGAATAATCGCTTGTGACATCCTCAAGAATGAGATCGAATTACTTACGAAAGACGATCCTGATTTCGTTTACCGTGAATATCTCGAATTTGCATTGCATGAGGATCCCGCGCACATGAAAGAAGTAATCATCGAAAAAGTGGATGCTCAGGTTGGGAATGTTGATGCAGTATTCCTTGGATATGCAGTGTGCCAGTCACTCACTGATATCCCGAAGTTCCTCAAGGTGCCTACGGTAATGTTACCGTTCGCAGACTGTATCGATGCTTTACTCGGAACGGACGAATACAATGCTGAGAAGAAGATCTGCGCCGGAACGTGGTTCTCGTCTCCGGGATGGGCGGAAGAAGGTATGAAGGGATTGATCAAAGAATTACACCTTGACTCCGTTGAAGGCATCGACCCGTCATTTTTCCTGGACATAATCTTTGATTCCTATGAACGCTGTCTGTTCATCGATACCGGTGTCGGCAACGAAGAGTACTTCAAAGAAAAATCGAAAGATTTCGCCAATGAATTGAAGCTGAAGCTCGACTGCAGGAAATGCGACCTCAGACATCTGGAAACGGCAATAAGGAAAACGAAGGAACTCGCACGTCAGGTCACTTAGAGGCTTCTACGTTCTTGCGTATGCGATCGAGTGTGTTCAGAGTTTGACGTATATCTTCGTATGATATGCCGATCATGTACTGATCATATGTGCTGTCAAGCTCTGCTTTGAGGATCTTGACGAACTCCTTTCCCTTATCGTTAAGGAATACGTTGTATTTCCTGCTGTTCTCGGTCTGTCGGTCATCTTCCAGGAGCCCTTCGGCCCTGAGTCCGTTGATCGCACGTGTCGTATTCGCCTTATTCATTTCCAAATGGTCGCTCAGAGACTTCAGAGTAGTGTAGCCCGAATCCAACGCGATCAGATATGCAATGTGGACCTTGGAGAGTCCATGCTCCTCCAAGATCGGGAACAACCTCTTCTGCACATCGTGTATCACGGCCCGCATTAGGACGTGGAACACATTGTTCCACTCTTCTATTATTCTCTTCTTGTCCTCGCTCATTCCTCTATCGCACTCTCATTGGGGTCGTCTGTAGGGCGACCCCTTATGAATACAGCCATCAGCAGGACGAATAATATAATTATCCCTCCTATGAGGAATGCGAATGTTACGCTCTCGCCGTAAGCGAATATTATATCTTTGGCGTATGCCGGGAAGTATTGGAGCACTTCCAATACGCCGACAGTATGCGGCACCTGATCGTATATCGCCTCGGGAAGCACATTCCACAGTTCTGTTGTGATCCTGCCGTTTATTATGGTAGTGAACACACCTACTGCGATAGTACTTCCGATCGACCTGAACAGATTGACGGAAGATGTGACCATTCCCATCTCGCCGCGGGCTGCGTCGTTCTGCACTGCGATCATTATGATCGACATGACACATCCCATTCCGAGACCTGTGATGAACAGATATGCTATTGCTGTGGACTGCGGACTTCCCATACTCAGTGTGGATAGCAGATACATACCGAACGCCGCGATTATCGGACCGGCGATCAGCCACGGCTGATATCCGGTCTTCTTGACCGCGAAACCGCTGACCATCGATGTTATCGCAACACCGATGACGAACGGCAGCATGATCGCGCCGGAGTTTGTGGCCGACATACCGATGACGGTCTGCATGAACATCGGCAGGTACGCCATTATGCCCATTAATGCTACTCCGAATATGAACATCACGGCTGCACAGCAGACGAACATCCTGCTCTTGAACAACGACGGACGAAGAATGGGTTCCTCTGCTTTCGTTTCGTTGAATACGAACAGAAGTAGCAGTATTATGAAAACGACCACCATGACCGCCGATTCGATGCTGAGCCACGGGAAGTCAATGCCTGCCCATGTGAAGAACAGCAGCAAAGTGAAGAGGAATCCTGTAAGCAGCATCATTCCGGTGTAATCCACTTTTGATCTTGCGATCTCCTGGGACGGGAATTTCTTTGCTGTGAAGGCCAACGCGGCCAATCCGATCGGGAGATTTATGAAGAATATCCAGTGCCAGCTCATATGGTCTGATATGTAACCGCCGAGGAATGGGCCGATACACATAGCAACTGCGAACAACGCTCCTAACATGCCTTGCATCTTTCCCCTTTCTGTCGGAGAATAAAGATCAGCTACGGTTGCTGTTGCGACGGGCACAAGCATACCGCCTCCGATACCCTGTATCGCCCTGAATATGATGAGTTGCGACATTGAACCGCATATTCCGCACAGAACGGAACCGACGAGGAATATCGAAATACCTATCAGGAAGATCGGTTTCCTTCCGTACTGATCGGAAAGCTTACCTGCAATGGGTATCATTGCGGTCTCACATAACATGAAGCCTGTGAATACCCAACTGTAATGCTCATATCCCCCCAGATCTCCCACGATGTGAGGAAGACTCGTTGATACGATCGTTCCGTCCAGACATGCAAGCAGCATCCCCATGGCCAGACCGATCATGATCGTGGCCCTTGTTTTCCTATCAATATTGGACCAGTGCAGATCGTTTGACATTAGATCATCCCTTTGTTGACAACTCAACTTATTCCGCCAATAGATATTGATATATAAATATGTTGATTACTCAACCTAATTTGAATCAGTCAGTCACTTCTTCACTGCTTTCTTCTCTGTCTTCGGCGCGGGATCGGTAAATGACGGACATGCTCCGCCTGCCACTGCCCAGAGATAAAGACTTGCGACCGTGGCGTATGGTGAATAGCGCCGTTTATACTTCAGGAACAAAGAAGGGGTGATCTTCTTGTGGCAGTATACCATTCTCAGACCTCTCAAAATTGCGAGATCGTCCTTGCTGAGAACATTCGGACGCTGCATGGAGAATATCATCAGCATTTCGGCGGTCCAAACACCTATTCCCCTAAGCTGACTGAGACGTTTGCATACATCCTCATCGGACATATCATTCAGTTGCGTCAGATCCAAGTCTCCGTTGAGGACAGCGCCGGCAATTTCCTTGATGTATTCTGCTTTCCTCATGGTCATTCCGCATTTCTGCAGATCTTCCGTCGGTGTTCCGCAGATCCTTTCGGGCGTTATCGGACCATGCCTTTCCTGCATACGCCCCCAGACCGTGATCATTGCTTTGGAAGATATCTGCTGACCTACTATCGAATTCACGAGAGCGGTGAACAGATCGGGAATCACAGAACGGTCAATATGACCGATCTCATCGATAACGGCGCCTAACACGGGGTCCTTTGCCTTCAGCCATTCTGTCGCTTCATTTCCGTACTCGAAGTGATCTTGCATTGTATGAACTCACATATCCTTCTTCTTGAACTTTCTGTGTCCGAGGTACAGGAACGCCAGCCCCCATGCAGACGAGAACAGCAGGAGATGATACAGCGGCCCGGAATACACCGTGAATGCGGCGATCGTCCGTGTCAACGTACCGTCGATATTGGTGTTCAGGGCGTACGTTGCATTATATCCCATGAACGGAGGCAGGATCTTCATAAGGTTCCACGTACCGTCGACCATGTATTCCACTGCCAAGATGAACGATCCGTTGAAGAACACCAGGAACATCATGAACAATATCGGAATGGAAAGGTTCGCGACCATCGTCAGCGAGACCGCACCTTTGTTGATATGCGCACTTATCCCGTATGTCGTTCCGGATATTGC
>JGI994J12354_10004202_pt1 | contig 13062 bp, 16 predicted proteins | sample IntmicLarv3ML3BL_FD_12354 | JGI IMG/M metagenome (IMG submission 12354)
AAAAAAAAAAAAAAAAAAAAAAAAAAAAAAAAAAATTAAAACAAAACAAACAAACAATAAATGAAAATTTGAAAAATCAATACGATAAATCAGTAAATTAAAGTCCAATCGAGCCTATTGTCATCTTCGTCATAAAGATAGACTTCCATGCTTCCTTTATCTTTTTCTTCGCCGAGCGGCTTGGCGCCGATAAATAAAACGTCGCCGATTTCAACATCAAGGTCTGCCGGCACTTTTCCGAAATAAACGCGACCTTTGGAAAACGGTTCTTCGATTGTAATCCCCAAATATTCCATGGTTTTAATAACGTTGACAACAAGACAATCAAATCTGTCCGTTTCCAATATTTCAATATCAGCTTCCATAATTATTCCTGTTCTCAAATTCCTATTCTCAAATTTCTGTTTTTAAATTTCTGTTTTCAAATTTCCGTATTCAAATTTCCGTATTCAACTTCCCGTTTTTGATTATTATGCATAAGACTGTCGGAAATCTTCTGATGACCCCGATTTCTTCAGTTCGGAAAGCGCATTTTCAAAGTATTCCGCTTTGACATACGGCTCATTTTCAATAATCGCGCGATGCAGAGCAGTTTTCAGGACTTTATCCGTTAAATCCCTGCCGGAAAGCCCCGACAACTTTTTGGAAAGAGCGGAAAGATTCAGCGAAGAATCAACCGGAAGCGGGAAGGTTTTCAAATTCGATTTTAAAATCTGCTCAATTTCGCTGTCATTCGGAAGAATGAACTCAATTTCTTCTTCAAAACGGCTTCGAACAGCCGAATCTAAAGATTGAATTCTGTTGGTGGAACCGATGGTACAGACGCCTTTTCTTTCGGAAAGACCGTCCATTTCGGTAATCAACGCATTCACGATTTCGACCACATCGCCGCGAAGCTCCTGATATTTACGATCAAGAGCGACGGCATCAATTTCATCAATGAAAATAATACACGGAGACGACTCTTCGGCACGGTCATATAATTCATGAATTTGACGCGCACCTTCGCCGACATACTCGCCGATTAACTGCGTTGCTTTAACGGGAATGAATGAAACATCCGCTTTGCCGGCAAGCGCTTTTGCAAGCATTGTTTTTCCGGTACCGGACGGACCGTGGAAAAGAACATTGCGCGGCGCCCATTTTCCGAAAGCGTCGGGATTCTCCAAAAAGCGTTCAATCAGACGGCATTTCTTTTTCGCCGCTTCTTGACCGATAATATCGTCAAACAAAATCGGTGTTTTCGATATGCTTTCTTCAAATTGGATTTTAGCAACAGAAGGCGCAATCGTCACTTTCGTTTCGGGACCGATTGCAAATCCGTCGGGATCAACATCAATAACACGGTAGGCGAACCCTTTGAACAATTCGCGGTCAAAAAGATACATCCCTTTCTGAACTTCCCATCCTTCCCACTGATCGCGGATATAAGCTTCAAACAAATCCGTGTCGTCAATAAAAGGGTCATCGTCAATGAGCCCGATGAGCGGGTACCCTGCCGGCTTTAAAACAATTTCGCGGGCGAATTCGGTACCGGATCCTTCAAACTGAAAATCATCATCAAAACTCTTTTTCGACCCTGATTTTTGAGAGGCGCGCATTTTTATCAGCTCATACGTTTTTTAATAATATTTATAGCAAAACCGTTCCGTTTAAAAAGTGGAACAGATTCAAATTTATCAATGGTAAAAGGTTAATAACTTCATTTTCCTATTAAAGTTAACTGAAATTCAATTGAAAAAAAATAAATTTATAATTCAGCTGAAAAAAATTTATAATTCAATCGAAAAAAATTATAATTCAATCGAAAAAAAATAATTTATGATTCGGCTGAAAAAATTTATAATTTCATTTAATAAAAAAATGTGATTTCATTTAATAAAAAAATGTGATACTTTTTTTCAATCATTTCAATAAAAACGAAACGGAGGAAAATTTAAAATGAAAAAAATGGATAAGCAAACACAAACGATTATCGGCCTGATTGCAACGGCTGTTGTCGGCCTTGCATATTTTTACCTAACGCTGCCCGCAATAAATCTGCGTTCAGTTGACTTTTATTTCTTTTTAATTACACTGACTGTCATCTATTATGTCATTCATACTATATTGAACATGACCGGCATGAAATTTAAGAGAGTCGTCGATGAAAACGGAAACATCTCTTTTAAAGCGGAATCTAAAGAAGAATATTCGAATGTTGAGACCGACCCCTATCTTTCAAGAAAAAAATCAACCGGTCAAAAGATTCCTGTTTACATTGCCGGTTTCCTTTTTTTAATCGTTATCGTCGGCAGCTTTGCATCAAGTCCGGTCTTTTATGCGGATGCATACACGCACCTGATTGATATTGAATCCGGAAACTTTGAAGAAGACATTGACGAACTTTCTTACGACCAAATCCCGTGGCTGGATAAAGCTTCGGCAGAACGCCTCGGAGACAGAAAGCTTGGAGAATTGGCGGATATGGTTTCGCAGTTTGAAGTGGCAACGGATTATGTGCAAATCAATTACAGAGACCGCCCTGTCCGTGTGACACCGCTGCTTTACGGCGATGTCTTCAAGTGGCTGAACAATTACAAAGAAGGACTACCGGGATACGTTGTGATCGACATGGTTACACAAGACGGACAAGTTGTTCGCACAGGAGCAGGAAACGGCATTAAATATTCAAATTCAGAATATTTCTTCAGAAACATTATGCGTTACATCCGTTTTAATTATCCGACGTACATGTTTGAGCAGCCTATTTTCGAAATAGATGACGACGGAAACCCGTATTGGATTTGTCCGAAAGTCGTGAAAAAGATCGGTCTGTTCGGCGGAACCGATATTGACGGAATTGTTGTCGTCAACGCGATTACGGGAGAACACGTGTATTATGCGAACGGAGAAGTGCCGCAGTGGATCGATAATGTTTACCGTGCGAATTTAATCATTCAGCAGTACGATTATTACGGCGCTTACCAAGGCGGATTTTTGAATTCAATATTCGGTCAGCAGGGCGTCACGATGACAACCGACGGATACAATTATCTGGCAATGGATGACGATGTTTACATGTACACTGGCATTACTTCAGTCGGCAGAGACGAGTCCAATGTCGGTTTCGTTTGGGTCAACCAGCGAACAAAAGAAACAAGATATTATCAGATTGCCGGCGCGCATGAATATTCCGCAATGAGATCCGCAGAAGGAGCCGTTCAGGACTTAAAATATGTTGCAACCTTCCCGCTTTTGTTAAACATTAACGGTCAGCCGACATATTTCATGGCGCTCAAAGACGATTCAAATCTTGTCAAACAATATGCCATGGTCAATGTGCAGCAATATCAGATTGTCGCCATCGGACCGACGGTTTTGGCGTGTGAAGAAAATTACATCAAGCAATTGGCTGAAAACGACATTGCAATCCCGACAGATACCGAAAACATAACAGGAACGGTCGATGACATTCGCGCGGTCGTTATCAACGGTACCACACATTACTATGTAAAACTGAGCGGTGCGCCGACCTACTATTCGATTTCCGCAGGCGTTTCTCCGAATGCCGCGCTGATTAATATCGGCGATCGAATTGTTGTAAAATACACGAACACAGATACGAGAATAAAAATGGCTCAATCATTTGAATGGGTCAGCTGATAAAAACGCAATGAATAAGGTATATCGGAAATCGTAGATTAAATTGTGAATTTTTCGATATACTGTTAATTTTTTTTGTTTAATACATTCACCGGGCTTCACCTTTCTTTTTATAACCGGACAGCTTAATATTTTGCAGACAGATTGAAATTTGTCGCTATGTAAAAAATACAAAATTGAAATTTGTAAAAAAGAAGAGAGATAGAATGAATCAATTGGAAAAATTTTGGGAAAGCGTGAAAAAGACGGAAGCCGTTTTTCTGGCAACATCTGCAAAAGAAAGCGTGACAATGAGAACAGTCAGTCCGGTTTATTACAAAGATGCGATTTTAATATTTACCGATCCTGCTTCACAAAAATATCAGCAGTTAAAAGAAAATCCCTATTGTTGCATTGCGGCAGGCGGATGCTTTATGGAAGCAAAACCCGAGTTTTTCGGACCGACAATGAAAGATGAAAATGCATCTTTAAGAGAAGTCTATTCTCAAAAATTCAAGGATGCTTTTGACGAAAATGTTGCTCACGGCGGCAGAGAAGCAGAATTCATATTATTAAAACCGACTCGAATAAAAGGCTGGGGTTTTGAAAATGACGTTCCGACCGGCCCGTTTGAATATAATTTCTAATTAATTGAATCAATACCTACTTTTCCGCAAACGAAAAAAAGACAAAAAACATTGAAAGTGTTTTAAAAAGAGGCAAACGCATGCAAGGATATTTCATTCTTTTTTCACTGGCTGCAGTGGCTTTCGATATCATACTCCATTCGATTCTGTTGAAAAGAGAAGGAATTAAAGCAATTCATTTCGGAGGAACGGATAAAAAAGATTATCTGATCCCTCCTTTTATGATTTTGTATTTCTATTTGATTATTGCATACACGTTTGATTTGCCGAAAATCGGCTCTTTAATGACGGAAAGCTCGACAGCGGCATGGGTCGGAGCAGTTCTTTGTATCTGCGCGCCGATTGTATTTTTTTGGGGCATTTACTCTTTCGGGAAAAGTTTTCGCGTCGGCATTGATAAAAACAGCCCCGGAAACTTAGTGTCTTCCGGTGCCTTTGCAGTCAGTCGAAATCCTCTTTATGTTGCTTTCATGATGATTCTGGTCGGCGTTTTTCTGATTTTTCCCGTTTGGATATTTTTTGTTTACTTAATTATCGGAATGTGGCGCATTGATCATCAAGTCTGCCTTGAAGAAAACGCGCTGAGAAAGATATACGGCAGGGAATATGACGATTATTGCAATCGTGTGCGCCGCTACATCTGAAATAACCCGTTAAACAAAAACCAGCTGAATCAGCAGCATATATAATACGGTTCCGACAACAATGCTGAGCAGCAGACTTCTTTTATAATACTGAATCGTCGCCGTTGCAAAAATTGCAACCATTTCGGGCAAGCCGCTCGGCCAGACGGTCAAGGAAACGGATTTTAAGCAGTAAATAATCAGCAGACCGAATGTGGCGCACGGCAGCACTTTCCCGATGTACTGAATAAATTTCGGCGTTTTTTCGGCTGACGGGAACAGAATAAAGGCAATGGCACGCGTCAAAAGCGTTGCGGCCGCAATCACAAATATCGTCAGAAGAGCTTGAATGTCATCCATCAGTTTTTCAGCCCCTTTTCAATCGGTTTTCGAATGAGACTTAAAGCCGCAACCAACACAACCATTGCCGGCAGAATGAATTGATCCGGACCGAAAATCGCCAGGCATAAAACAGATCCGCCGAGTCCGATAATTGCCGGAATTCTGTTATAGCGAATCCGACACTGTTCCGTAAAAATGGCGACAAACAAAGCGGTCATGACAAATTCAATGCCGGTAAAATCCAGCGGTACCTGAGCGCCGACAAGCGCGCCGATGATGCCGCCCGCAATCCAATAGATATGATTTAAAAAGGCAATGCAGAAATAAAAGCTGCCCTTGCTGATGCCTTCCGGCGGCTTGATGGAGTAGAGCAAAGAAAAAGTCTCATCCGTCAAGGAAAAAATGAGATAGGGTTTTGCCCACCCTGTATTTTCAAATTTTTCAAGCATTGAAAATCCGTAAAAAACATGACGGGCGTTGACCATGATTGTGATAAAAAATGCATTCATCAATGAAAAAGCGCTTGTCAGCAAATCCACAGCGATAAATTGCATTGCGCCCGCAAAAATCGTAATGCTCATCACACCTGCCCATAAAAAATCATATCCTGCCGTTTGCAGCAAAATGCCGAATGCGGCACCTAAACAAATATAGCCGGCCATCACCGGGAGCGTATGCGGGAACGCGGCTTTGAATGTTGCGGAAAATCGGGCGAGAGTCATGATAACGGAAACGATGGAATGAATTTGAATTAAACACTGAAATTGAAAAGCAAGCATTAAAGAAACAAACACTATAAATGTTTCTTAAACGGATGTCGAAAAAAATGAAAAGAGTTGAAAACGAAAAGGGTTGAAAATGAAAGAATGAAATGAAAGAATGAAAAAGGAATCGGAAGAAGAAGATTTACAAAAATCATTCGGCTTCCGTAACAAAATCATCGCCGGCCGAAAGATTTGAATCGATGGAGAGGGCACTTTTCCCGACGGGGCTGAAAACAAGCCGGATTCCGCTTTTTTGAATGTATTCTCGAACGCGTTTTGCCGTATGCGCCACCATTCCGTAACTTGTCAAAATTAAACAACGACTTCCTGTGATGGCGTTTAAAATGGATTTGTCGATGACGCCGGAATTACAGACAATTTCAATGCCATGACTTGCGGCAATGTCTTTGCTCATTTTTCCCATCGCGCCGATGAAATTGACATCATATTCTTTCAAAACGGAATCGAATTCCTCTTTGTCAAAAGATTCCATGTCATAAACGTAAATCGCGCCCGGTTTTAAAACGCGGCGTTTTAATTCAACGACGGCGGTTCCGTCATCATTTTTAAACAAGACTTTGGAATTGACGGCTTCGTAGAGCCCTTCTTTTGTGAAATTGCCGAACAAAACGCCCAGATTGATGCAGTCGCCGACAGCGACATCCGACTTCATTTCAACGCGCATCAGATCAATGGACCTCAGTGTTTGAACAAGTTCGGGAATGTCTTTCGGCTGTTCAAAACATGTTGCCAGCCAACGTTTTTCCAACTCTCTGTAAATGTCTAAGATAAACGGATTTTTCAAAGACGAATTGCGGACCTGCTCGTCTTTGGAAAAAACATCTCCGGTTGTTCCTTCATCGATTAAGCGGCTATTGGATAAGAGGTAAACATAATCCGACCAGGAATATGCCAAATCGACGTCGTGCGTTGAAATGATGATGGTTTTGCCGAGGTGGTGAAGTTCGTTTAAAATATCCAAAATTTCATCGGCGCCGACCGGGTCTAAATTGGACAGCGGCTCGTCTAAAATGATGACGTCGGGATTCATGGCCAAAACGCCGGCAATGGCGACGCGTTTCTTTTGTCCGCCGCTGAGATGATGCGGCGGCTTGTCTTTGAGATGCTGAAGCCCGAAATGGTCCAGCATTTGGTTGACAACAGCATCGATTTCTTCTTTTGAAAAACCTAAATTCAGCGGACCGAAAGCGATATCCTGATAAACCGTCGGCGCAAAGAGTTGGTCATCTGAATTTTGAAACACAATGCCGACTTTTTTACGCAGGTCGCGCAAGCCCGATGACGAATAATTTACTTCTTTGCCGTCATACAGCACTTTTCCTTTCTTCGGCTTGAGCGTTCCGTTCAGAAGCAGGAAAAGCGTTGACTTTCCCGACCCGTTTTTTCCGACAAAAGAGATTTTTTTGCCCTCCGGAATTGTAATGGAAATATCGTCAATGGCTTTTGTGCCGTCGGGATAACTAAATTCTAAATTTCTGGTTTCTAAAATCATAAAGGGATTCCTGCAAAATTGATGAATAAATGTGACCGAATTTGATTAAACGAAAAATTCCCATCCTCTTGTGTAAACAAAAATGACGGAAACCGAAATGATGAAAATCGCCGAGAGAAGCAGGTCTGAAAAAGCGATTTTGTATTTGGCATCGTAATAAGCTAATTTGCCGTCGTAACATCTTGAATTCATGGAGAGATATAACCTGTCGCCCTGCTCCAATGTTTGAATAAATAAACTGCCGACTAAAAGGCCGGCCGAATGAATACTGCTTTTGAAATTGTGATAGCCGAATCTCATTTTTTGAGCGGACTGAATGCTGAAAAGCAATGACAAGAAGACGAAAATATATCTGTAAATCAGCATCGTGAGTTCCATGAAGATGTCTAAAAATGAAAATCGTTTGAAATATGAAAATAATTCAAGAATCGGCGTTGTCATTGCCAAAAAGAAAATGGAAGAAATACCGCCGAGGGAACGGGCAAAAACCAAAATTGCCTGATTAGCGCTTCCTTCTGTGACTGTAAATTCCCAACGGAAGAAGGGAACGGTAAGCAAAACCTCTTCACTGCCACCCAAAGAGAAAAAGGCTAAAATAATACAGCTGACCGCTACAAATCCGAGTGTTGAAATAAATAATTTAAAATAAACACCGAGCGGGATTTTGCCTAAAATCAGCGTGGATAAAACCATGCATATCATAATAAAAAATGGAAGAGCGGGAGAAGAAGACAGGAGACCGGCCAAAAGTGCGAAGCCGACCAAAATCACTTTGAGGGTGGTATTTTTGTACCTCAGAGGACTGGAAAGCGCAATGTCATCCATATTTCTCATAAATTCATCTTCCTTGAACAAGATTAATTGAATATGTATATAAAAAACGACATTAATAAAGGTTATGCACAAACCAAATGAAAACAAGTCTGCCGAAATCGAATATGTAAGACAGTTCATTTTAAAAGAAACACAAAATAAGACGAAATCATAAAATCATAATAAGAAAAACAAAAACGAAACAGGAAAATAGAAACAGAAACAGGAAAAATAGAAACAGAAACAGGAAAAAATAGAAACAGAAACAGGAAAAAATAGAAACAGAAACAGGAAAAATAGAAACAGAAAAATAAAAAAAGAAAAGCTTAAATTAAAAATTTAAGCCTTCTTCGCCGCTTTTTTGAATTTGTTGACGGCATAGTAGTAACCGAAGAACCAGCCGATGATTAAAGCGCCGATGGCTCCCTGAAGACAGAAGAGCAGACTTTCGGTTTCGCCTCCGGGGGGTTCCCAGAACGGCTCAAACCAAGGTTCGTAGTCGGGGTCAATTTCAAAGATTAAATCTTCGGCCTCACCGTCCGCACCGCCGAATTCTGAGTCGGAAATCATTGTCTGATAAACAAATACGGCACCGAAAATGAGAAGGGCTGCAATTAAGATGTATTCAACTTTTATTGACATTTGGACACCTCAGGCATTAATTTTGTTAAGCTGTTCCTCTGTAATCGTGTTGGTTTTAACGAGGAATTCGCCTTTGACTTTGGAAATATATTTGAAGGCCACAACGATAATCAAACCTTCAAGAACCGCAAGCGGAACCTGTGTGAATGCAAAGATTTCCAGGAAGCTGACTAAGTTTTCCATGCCGTAAGCAAGGGAAAGCTGAATCGCTGTAACGACATAAGTTCCCAAATCGGCGACGAAGGCGGCCAAAAAGACGGTCACATAAATCGGAATGCTTGTTTTTTGAAGCAGTTTGTAAAGGCCCCAGGCCAGCAGCGGACCAAAGAATCCCATGGAGAAACAGTTCGCGCCGAGTGTTGTTAAACCGCCGTGCGCCAGGAAAAGAGCCTGGAAAAGCAAAACAATTGCGGATAAGACGGCAGTGATGGCCGGACCAAATGTAAAAGAAGACAGACCGGTGCCGGTCGGATGCGACGAAGACATACTGACGGCAGACGGGATTTTTAAACTGGACAAAACAAAAATAAATGCGCCGGAAACGGCCATGAGCGGCAAAACTTCGCGGTTATTGCGGACAAGTTTGTTGAGCTGAACAATACCGACAATTAAAATAACAGCCGTTATCGCCCACCAAATTGCTGCCCACATCGGCGGAAGCATGCCTTCCATTATGTGCATATTATAGATGACTCCTTTTGAAATGATATTTATTTTTAAAATTAAAATAAAAACAAAGAACACAAATGAATAACGAAGACAATTTAAATTGATTGTCGAAAAAGAAATCAACATATCAATTCAAAATTGAAATTGGGACAGATGCAATGCATCAAACATAAAAAAAGCATTAATAGAATATAAACGCCGAAGATTCGGATAAGATATATAATCTAAAAAAGAAAGGAAAATAGAGTCAAATTAAAATCTTGAAGGAAAAGATATAAGACAAAATAAAATGATTAAGGGTCACATTAAAAATAATTTATTTAATCTCCAAAGTATTCAAAATTAATACAAAAAAGAGAGTGAAAGAAAATGCCGGAATTAATCGGGGTCAGCGGCGGTCCGACGAAACCCGAGATCGTTGCCGTGTCCCTTTTTAAACTAAATCCGAAAGACGGAGATATTTTCGCCGATGTCGGCTGCGGGACAGGTTTGATTTCAATTGAAGCGACGCGGTTGGCGAACAATTTAAAAATATACGCCATGGACGCCCGCGAAGCCGCCGTTAACGCAGCAACGCAGAATTTTAAGAATTTCGGAATCGAATCTGCCGAAGTCATTTTAGGAGAATCGTCCGAAGTCATTTCCAAATTGGAAAAAATTGACTGTGCTTTTGTCGGCGGAACGAAAAATATTACCGCTGTATTGGATAAATTAATTGAAAAGGGTACCCGATCAATTATTGTGAATGCCGTTCGCATTGAAACGGTTGTCCGCGTTATCGATCATATGAAAGAACGCGGCATTTACGATGAAACGGTGCATATCATCGCTTCCCGAAGCGAAGAACTGACGGGCGAGACGATGTTTAAGCCGGAGAATCCTGTTTATATTATTTCCGGAAAAAGGAAATGAAGACAGATTTTTCACAGATTAAACTTTTAAATAAAAAGTATTATTATTAAAGATATAATTGATTTGTAACACGACTTAACATAAAAACAAAAAGCATGTTATAAGCAAAATTGTCTCATCGATTAAAAGGATGCGGGCAAATATAGGGAGTTTGAAAAAATGTTGTATGGTATCGGTTTGGGGCCGGGAGATCCGGAATTGCTGACGCTCAAAGCCGTCAGAATTTTAAAAGAAAGCATTAAAGTTTTTGTGCCGGGAGAAATGGCGGCGGAATTAATTCGCCCGTATGTGACGGAAGAGCCTGAAATTTTGGATTTTCCGATGATTCACGACGAACAGAAACTGAATGAAATTTGGACAAAAAACGCGGAAAAAGTAGCCGGCTATGCCAGAAAAGGCGATGTCGCATTCTGTTTAATCGGAGACCCGAACTTTTTTTCAACATTTACGCACATGAAAAAGGTAATGAAAGATGTTGCTCCGGATGTTGAAGCGGAAACCGTCCCCGGAATCAGTTCTATTACATCCTGCGCCGCCCGTATGGACGTTGCCGTTGAATCTTCATTTGAAGTACATGACGGCTCCGACTGCAATTATGTTATTCATTTAAAGGCCCGTCGCCCGCAAGAAATCATAAAACGCTTCGAGAAGGAAGGATACAAAGAGTTTATTTTTGCGGAACGTCTGTTTTCCGATAGAGAAGTCATCATTAAAGGAAAAGAAAATATTCCGGAAGAAGGCAACTATTTCAGTATTGTGTACGCAAAAAAATGAGGCGGAGAGAAAGAATGAGCGAAAATAAGATTTATATTGTCGGCGCCGGCCCGGGAGATGAAAAACTCATTACCGTGAAGGGAAAAGAGCTTCTCGAAAAAGCCGATTTGGTGATTTACGCCGGCTCTTTGGTGAACCCGAAAGTTTTGGAATACACCAAAGGCGAATGTGTTGACAGTTACGGTTTAACATTGGACGAAACAACAAAAATGACGGTTGACGCCGTTAAAGCCGGCAAAAATGTTGTCCGTCTGCACAGCGGGGACCCGGCGCTTTACGGTTCCATTGTCGAGCAAATGGAAGAGCTGAAAAAATACGGCATTACGGCCGAGCGCGTTCCCGGGGTCTCGTCTGTTTTTGCAGTTGCGGCCGCGCTTGAAACGCAATTTACGCTGAACAATGTATCGGACTCTTTAATTATTACAAGACCGGCCGGCACGACTCTCGAAAAAGACCAGATTCCCGAGTTTTCAGAAATGGGCTGTACCATGGCGATTTTCTTAGGAACGCAAAAGATTGAAGAAATCATGGAAAAAGTCAGATGCCCGAAAAATACGCCGGTCGCCGTTGTTTTCCATGCATCTTGGGAAGACGAATTTGTAATTCGCGGCACGGTCGCCGACATTGCGAAAAAGGTGAAAGATGCCGGAATTAAAAGGTCGGCAATGATTATCATCGGCGATGTCGTGGATCCGAAAAATTACGCCAAATCATATCTGTACGGCGTGAAGCAGGGTCCTCTGGATTAAAAATAAAAGCGGCAAAGAAAAGAACTGCGGTGTGAATATGGATTTGAAAATTGCCGTCCTCACTTTTGAACGAAATCGAGAGACGGCACAAACACTGGCCGACCATTTAGGCGGCGATGTTGTCCTTTATGAAAAAGGAATTTTTAAAGACATTTTTTCAAATTATAACGCCGTTGTCGCCGTTTTTGCAAGCGGAATTGCCATTCGGGAGATTGCGCCGTATTTGGGAAGCAAATGGGAAGATCCGGCTTTGATTGTTGTCGATTCGGGATTGAATTTTGCCATTCCGGTTCTTGGCGGTCACCATGGCGGCAATGAAGTCGCCCGAAGAATTTCAGAACTCGGCGCGGTTCCGGTGATTACAACCGCAACGGAAGTGCATCAAAAGAATTCCGTTGAAGGCATTGCCGAAAAACTCGGCTGTGGCGTTCGAAACCGAAAATCTACCATTGAAGTCAATTGCGCTTTGTTAGATCAAGAAGTCGAGGTTTTGGAAATTAAAGGCCCTAAAATAATCGTTGTCGACGAAGACGTTTCGGTTTTGGTGAAGAAAAAAGACGGAACGAAAGTGACGTTGGACGAAATCGACGGGAAAAGGGACGAACAATGATTATCGGAATCGGCACGCGCCGCGGCGTAACAGAACGGGAAGTTTTGGATGCCGTTGAAAACGCGCTGTCGGATTCGAATTTATCACTTGATGAGATTGACGGCTTCGCATCTTCGACATTAAAAGAAGACGAAGACGGATTAATTCAAGCGGTTTTGACACTCGGAAAAAAGATTCGCTTTCTTTCGGACGATGTTTTGAATGAAACGGAACCGGAATCGGAGTCCCGAGCCGAGAGATTCGGCTTAAAAGGTGTGTCGGAGCCGGCCGCATTGGCTTTATCAAATCATAAAAAATTAATATTTAAGAAAAAAGTGTATGGGAGAGTTACAATTGCCATCGCAGAATGAGAAAAAAGGAAAACTTTACATTGTCGGCAT